>Ga0078972_1001987_pt1 | contig 71216 bp, 73 predicted proteins | sample YelNatPaOPGAMG01_FD_67568 | JGI IMG/M metagenome (GOLD analysis project Ga0078972, IMG submission 67568) | Hot spring thermophilic microbial communities from Obsidian Pool, Yellowstone National Park, USA - OP-RAMG-01 (SPADES assembly) (version 2) | ecosystem: Environmental > Aquatic > Thermal... | reverse complement strand
GATACTTGGCAGGGTAGGATATGATGTTAGTGTGGAGGAGGAGAAATTTATAAAGAAGTGGATAGGCTTAATAATGAAGAACCTAAAGGCGTATTTAAATGGGACGTATCACAATGGCTGTAGAAAGCATTTACAGAGGTATATTGATGAGTATACATACAGGTTCAACAGGAGGTTATGGGAGAAGGAGTTATTCAACAGGTTACTTTTTGCCTGTGTTAATGCTAAGACGATAACTTATACTGAACTAACTGGATAGCCTCATTATACATCCCCCTAATCCACTTTGCCACTTACTTCTCCAAAAGTTACACCTCTGCCAGAAATCGCCACATTACCTAAGGGTAAAGGTAAAAAATACTCACCGCCGCTATTGCATTTCGGCTAAAAAACCTTTGCAACAATAGAAAATTGAAGATTTAGAAATGAGTTGATATAAAAGTGAAAATTATCCTTTCAAATGCCTCTATGGGAAATTAAAAAAATTTTTTAAACTATTATAAGCAGGATTATTTTACATCTTTTTCGAGTAGATTTTTATTTTGAGGCAACGATACATTTTGAGTAGATTTATTTTAAATCAATTCGCTTACTTGACAATTTTTCTCTTTTTAGCTATTATAATAATGAATTTCTGAGGAGCTGGTTTAAAAGACTAACAGCTTTACAAACTGGCTCCAAGGAATCCAAAAGCAATTTTGCTAATCCAGAGGAGGATTCTGATGGAGAGGCGACTCGGAGTTGTTGCCATTCTTGTATATGACTTATCAAGTGTAAAAGAACTGAATAATATTCTTTCAAACTATGGGGAAATCATTTATGGCAGAATGGGACTTCCATTAAGAGAAAAAAAAGTGAGTGTTATTTCTTTAATAGTTGATGGAACCACAGATGAAATTGGTGCAATGACAGGTAAAATTGGCAAACTGAAAGGTATTTCAGTAAAATCCATGCTTACTGATTTCAGAGAGAAATGAAAGGGAGACACCCCTTTTCAAACCCCCATATAATCGAAGGGATATATGATATAGAAAAATTATGTCAAAAGCCAGGGACTTTTGACATATTATCATAGATTGGTGTTTTTAAAACTTTAGTTTTTTAAAAACTCTATGCAGGATAAATTTCTGCTTTATAATATGGAGGCCAGTATGAATTTAATGAAAGAAAAATCAAAATACCTAAAAAACTTTATTGACAGAGAAAAACTATACTCTCTTCTTGATGAAAAAAAGCCTACTTCAACAGAAGTTGATGAAATTCTTAACAGAGCATTAAAACTAAAAGGGCTTGGTCTTACTGACGTTGCGAAACTGTTAAATGTGGAAGATAGGAATGAAATTCATAAGATAATGGAAGCAGCAAAAAAGGTAAAAGAAGAAATTTATGGCAAAAGACTTGTTCTCTTTGCACCACTTTATATAGCAAATGTCTGTTCTAACAACTGCCTGTACTGTGCCTTCAGAAAAGATAACACACAGATTGCCAGAGCTATACTAACTCAGGATGAAATAAAAATTGAAACAGAAGCATTGCTTGCGCAGGGTCACAAAAGAATTCTATTGCTTACAGGGGAATCCGAGGAAACTCCGCTCGATTATGTTATTGAAGCTATTCATACTATTTACAGCGTTAGAGCCGGAAAAAGTTATATTCGAAGAATAAATGTGGAAATAGCACCACTTGAGGTTGAAGAGTTCACAAGACTAAAAGCTGCAAAGATAGGAACTTATACGTGTTTTCAGGAAACATACGATCCCGTTCTTTACAAAAAATATCACCCTTCCGGCAAAAAATCAAACTATGAGTGGAGACTTTTCGTAATGGACAGGGCAATGGCCGGAGGAATTGATGATGTTGGAATTGGTGCACTTTTTGGACTTGCAGACTATAGATTTGAGGTTCTTGCTCTAATTGAACATGCAAAACACCTTGATGAAGTTTTTGGGTGTGGACCTCATACCATAAGTATTCCGAGAATTGAACCTGCTAATGGTGCTCCTTTGTCTACTAAACCTCCATATCCTGTAAGTGATGATAATTTCAAAAAACTTGTAGCAATAATAAGACTTGCTGTACCTTATACAGGAATTATTCTCAGTACAAGAGAAAGTGAAGAGCTGCGAAACGAACTATTTAATTATGGAGTTTCACAGATATCTGCAGGTTCAAGAACAAATCCAGGGGCTTATTCCACGGATGCACATAAAGACAGTGGAGCTCAGTTTTCTTTAGGCGATCATCGTTCTCTGGATGAAGTTATCTCCTGCTTGATAGATCAGGAGTATATTCCATCATTCTGCACGGGATGTTATAGAAAAGGTAGAGTAGGAAATGACTTTATGGATCTGGCAAAACCAGGACTTATAAAACAATTCTGTATGCCAAACGCCATTTTTACATTCTACGAATATCTCTTTGACTATGCTTCACCACAAACAAGGGAAAAAGGGCTAAAACTTGCAGAGAAGCTTGTTAACCAAGTTGAAAATGAAAATTTAAAATCAAAAATGAAAGAAATAATTTCAAAACTTACTAGAGGTGAAAGAGATCTATACTTTTAGGAAAAACTATGCTTGTAAAGCCTATAACCATACAGGAAGCAAGAGATTTATATTTCTCTGAAAAAACAGAAAATCTTGCAAAAATAGCAAATGAAGTATGTGAAAAAACCTACGGGAAAAAAGTTTTCCTAAGAGGGCTTATAGAATTTTCCAATTATTGCAAAAACAATTGTCTATACTGCGGAATAAGACGAGATAATAAGAAGGTGGTAAGATATAGCCTGAGTGAAGGTGAAATATTTTCAATAGTTAAAAATGGCATCGCCGCTGGTTTAAAAACCTTTGTCCTTCAAAGCGGGGAAACCCCTGTATACTCTGTAAAGCGAATATGTAAACTTGTTGAAGGAATAAAAAATATTGCACCTGATATAGCCATAACCCTGAGCTGTGGATACTTTGAAAAAAATGAACTTTTTATGTTAAAAAATGCCGGTGCGGATAGATATCTTTTGAGGTTTGAAGTTGCTGATGAAAATCTTTATAGCTATTTAAAGAATGGAGAAAGTCTCTCAAAGAGAGTTGCAATGCTTTACAATCTTAAAGAACTTGGCTTTGAAACAGGTTCTGGATTTATGGTCGGGCTTCCTGATGAAACTGATGAAATAATGCTTAAAAACCTGAAGCTGTGTAAGGATTTAGACCTCGATATGGTAGGAATAGGCCCTTTTATTCCTCATCCTGATACCCCCTTAAAAAATTCAAGGCTATTTCCGATAGAAAGAACTGTGAAAGCTGTAGCACTTTTAAGGCTTTTACTTCCTTATTCAAACATACCTGCTACAACAGCTTCTGGCACCATTGATCCTTTAGGTAGAGAAAAAATGCTTGCCGCTGGAGCAAATGTTCTTATGCCAAATATAACACCTGAAAATGTTAAAAAACACTATCTACTCTATCCTAACAAAATTTGCATCAATGAAAGTGGTTTTAGTTGTCTGTCCTGTCTTGAACTCAGAGTAAAATCCGTAGGAAAATATATTTCCTACGAAAGAGGAGATTCTTTAAACAGGGTAGACAGGCATTGAAAAAGGAGGAAGCTTTGGAAAAAATTTACTATGGAGAAGAAACAAAAAAGGCCTTGCAAAATTTCGGCAGAGATTTGCTACCTTCAGAATTAATTAAAGCCTATGGAGAGGTTAAACTGGCTGTACTTTCAGCCATACAGGAGGTAGAAAACAGATACAACGAAAAGGAATGGTACGCATTAAAAACCGCCTGCGAAGAAGTTATTTCAGGCGAGCTTATTGACCAATTCCCTCTACCACTATATCAGGGAGGTGCTGGAACAAGTATAAATATGAATGTTAATGAAGTTATTGCAAACAGAGCAAACGAGTTATATAAAGAGAGTCGTTTTCATCCCATAAATGACGTAAATGCTTATCAGTCAACCAACGATACTTTCCCAACAGCAATCACAATAGTTTTATACAGAAAACTTCTTGAGGCTGAAGAAAATGTTATAAAACTGCAGGAAACTCTCATAAAAAAAGAAAATGAGCTTGGCAGGATACTCATTGCTGGCAGAACAGAAATGCAGGACGCCTTACCTATCACACTCGGGCAGGTCTTTGGTAGCTGGGCAGGTATGATAGAAAGGGACAGATGGAGAATTCACAAACTTAAGGAAAGAATAAGAACCATCCCTCTTGGAGGAACAGCAATAGGAACTGGCTATCCAGTACCACAGTTAGTTATATTTGCTTCTGAAAAATACATTCGAGAAATAACAAAACTTCCTCTTTCAAGAAGTCAGAATCTTCCTGATGAAATCGCAAATCAGGACAAATGGTCTGAATTAGCTTCAGTCATAAAAATTATTGCCGAAAACCTATACAAAATTACAGGTGATCTTTTGCTTTATACATCCTCTCTTTCAGGAGAATTAAAACATCCAGAACTCCAGTATGGTTCAACCATAATGGCTGCCAAAACAAACCCTGTAATTCTTGAATATACAAGAGGAATTGCTATATCTATAAAGCACGAATGTGAAAAAATTTCTTCTTACTGTGAGAATGGCCAGCTTCAACTGAATCCATATACCCCATTTATTCTTGATTCGTTTTTAAAGGTCTTCGATTGTCTTAATAAAGCAATTAATACTTTTATCGACAAGTTTATATTTTTGTTTGAAATAAACAAAAAAAGAATAGAAGAAAACCTCATCAGGTCAAATATTATTTTAAATGGGCTGGTTGGACTCATTGGTTACGAAAAGGTTAAAGAAATTTACAGAATTGTCGAGGAAAAGGGAGTAAACACCATAGAAGGCTTAAAAGAAATTATCATAAACAATTCAAGGCTTTCTAAGGAAGAGGTAGATTTTTATCTTGACCCGCTAAACCTCTCAAGCTTCTGGAGAAAGTGGAAGAAATAAAATTCTGAAGGAGAAAGTTTTATGATTTCTACACCTCTTTCTGAACAACCAAGGATAGTATTATTTGGACTTAGAAATGCCGGCAAGTCCAGTTTAATGAATAACATATTAAAAAATTATATTTCTATAGTGGCGGATTTTCCTGGTACAACAACAGACCCTGTAACAAAATCCATGGAATTAGGAAAATTAGGCCCTGTTGCTTTTACCGATACTGCAGGGCTTGATGATACAGGAGAAATTGGCACACTCAGAGTTAAAAGGACTCTGGACTTTTTGAAAGTAGCAGACATTGCAATACTTGTAACTCCAGTAGACAAACCACCATCTGAGATTGAAATAAATTTTGCCCTTGAAATAAATTCAAAAAACAAACCATTTGTTATAGCTCTTACTTTTGCTGATAAAAAACCAGATGAAAAAAAACTAAAGTGGGCCAGCCAATTCAACTCTGTAAAAATAAACAACATTACATGCGAAGGAGTAGAAGAGCTAAAAAAACTTTTGATTTCATTCTCATCCCAGCTTGAGTTTGAAATTCCCCCTCTTGAAGGAATTGTGAAAGAAAATGACTTCGTAGTTCTTGTTACACCAATTGATCTTGCAGCACCAAAGGGTAGACTTATTCTACCCCAGGTTGAAACAATTAGGGACGCACTGGATAAGGATTGTGGTGTTCTAATAGTAAAAGAAAGAGAACTCAAGCTATTCTATGATAGTTTAAAGATAAAACCAAAAATTGTAATAACAGATAGTCAGGCCTTTTCCAAGGTAGCCGCCGACATTCCAGAAACACAGTTACTTACATCTTTTTCAATTTTATTTGCAAGGAAAAAGGGGGACCTTTCATTATTCGTAAAGGGAATAAAAAAACTTGATAGTATAAAGCCAAACAGTAAAATTCTCATACTTGAAGCCTGCTCACATCACCAGCAGGCAGATGACATAGGAACAGTAAAAATTCCAAGGCTTTTCAGACAGATGGTACAGAGCAACTGTGAGTTTGAATTTGCAAGGGAATTACCCCCCGAAGAAAAACTAAAGGAATTTTCTTTTGTAATTCAATGCGGTGGGTGTATGGTTACAAGAAGGAAAATACTTTATAGACTTCAAATTTTTGAAAATTACGGCATCCCTTCTACAAACTATGGGTTATTTTTAGCATGGGCAAATGGCCTTTTACCCAGAGCAATAGAACCATTTCAATACGAATATGAACTTTACCTTTCAAGCTAATTTTTTATTTCAAAATATATTTTTAAACAACTATCTCAATCTTGACTTTTTAATACTTTGATATTATGATATTTAAAAAAACGGTGAGGAGTAGAAAATGACAAAAGAATATTTAATATTTTTAATTCTTTTTGTGGTTGTTCTATCAATATTTGCCTATGTAAATACAAAGATTGGTTTTCAGATGGCATCCAGGTGGTGTTTAAGAATAGTATTACCAATGATTCTTTCTGGTATTATAGTTAAAATTGCACAGCTTATTTCCAATTTAAGACTTGTTACCTACATAGTAGGAGGAATAGGATTCGTAATATTCTTTATAGTACTTCAGAGTGCAATTAAAAATCCAGCTGAAAAGACAAAACCCAACATTATAAGTCATTTTTTTGGTTTCATAATGGGAATTATTCAGGGCTGGCTTATTATTGGCCTGGTTGTGGATTATTTAGACTTTTTTGGAATTGTAAAAATTCATAATATGATACCCATTACATTTTTTAATGCTATTGTATTACCTTTAAGATGGGTATTGTTTTTTGATTTCATTAGGTTTTAAAATTTTCCTGGGGTATGCGTGTAGAAATGTATTTCCGGGTTCGTCAATTAGATATTTTTGGAATTCCGAACTCTATGTGGAGTTGCTCCCTTATTAGCTGATACTTTCAGCTATCGGGGAACATGAAGCATGGATAGGAATTCCTTATATTTTTTAAGGAAGCCGGAAATTTTCTTGCGGTACCCCGGGAGTTTTTTATAAAAGTTTTCTAAGAGGTTTTAGTTATGGATATAGCAGCTTTAGCAAAGCTTTATATTGATGCTGTAAAGAATGACAGTATAGAGGCAAACATTCTAACAAAATTGCCCGAGCTTATAACCTGTGCTGATTGGAAACTTGTAGAAATTGTTGGGAAAGTAAACTATGTTTCACCAAGAACAAAGATAGTTTATGATGGTTTGATTGTAAAATATGCAGGCGGCCTTTACTATATGAGAAAAAAAGTAGCTGATACACTGGGTCAGTTTGACAGGAGATTTTTAAAAGTAAACAAAATTATCAATGTTTTATCATAACTCAATCTTTCCCATTCAAATAATAGAATCCGATTTAATTTTTAAGTCTTTGGCCCGTTTCATTTTTATCATCTTTACAATTAAGCATTTATTATTGGTATTTGCTTTAATTTAAAAAAGTTTTTTATTTTTAGTAAAACACAACTTCATACATTGATTAATAGAAAATTCAGATAATCTGCGCTCTTCTTATTACTTTTACTGGGTCTTTTAATTTACCACTCTTTACCATTCAGCAACACTCTTAAGAGATTTTTTACCTTAACTATATGATTCTTTAAAAAAAGAATTAAAGTCAGATTATAAAAGAGAAATTGAACCCCCCTTTAAAATCAATATCTTACAAATTTTGTGTTTCAAAAAATGTATGAAGTTGGGTGAAAAAGCTGCCTGAAAGGAAAACCCCTTTCAGGCAGCAAACTTATACCTTAATAAGTAACCATCTCTACCTTTCCAATCTTTACATTAGAGCTATTGGCTTTTATGCTAAAAGTTTTGTTGCCTGTTGTCTTCCAGCCAAAGTCAACATTTACAGTCTGGCCCGCATCTATTGAAATAGGCACACTTGTTCCATTGAAGCTGACAGTTATAGACCTGCTGTTATAACTTGAGGTACTTGTAATCCAGACTCTATAATTAGCATTTACTGTGCAATTCACAGTCCAGCTCTTTGTAGAACCGTTTGCTATACTTCCAACATTTGTGGAAATTACACCCGGTACATTTATCACACCATTTGATGAACTTGAACTACTGGAACTACTGCTTACACTCGAACTTGAGCTTGAAGAAGGATTAAATGTATAGGTGTAGATAAGCCCTCCAGTATCATACTGAATTCCATCCTTCTGATAGGTGAAGCCATAGTTTATCGTTACACCACTCGAAAGCCCTGTGATTGTATATTCCCACCTTCCTGTAGAACTATTGTATGTCATATTAACATTCTGCTGACCACCACCATTTACAGTATAGTGAACTATAACATAACCAGCTGTCCAGCCATTTGGTTTAAAGTAAAGCTTTGCCGAAGTGGTACTTACAACCTCACCTCCATGAGTGTAAAGTGAGGAAGCTGAGCTTGAGGAAGAACTGCTTACACTTGAACTACTTGAAGTTGTAGAACTACTCGAGCTACTGCTTACACTCGAACTTGAAGAAGAACTACTGACACTGCTTGATGAAGAAGAGCTTGAACTCCCATTTCCTGTTCCAGCTGTCCAGTATACATTGTCGATATAAATCACTGCACCCGATTGGCTCGCTCCATCAGAAGCAAACATGAATGGCAGTGTCACATACTGAAAATCCAACCACTTTTGCGCAGCAAAGAACTTAGACATTGGAATTGACACAGTATGCCATTGACCATCAGCCACAAATCCAACAGAAGAATCCAGTTTTACCCAAGCTTCGAGTATGGCACCAGTTTTAATGCCAACCTTATAAGGTCCAGCAGAAGTTGTTTTAATATCAAACTTTAATGTACTATTAGTATAGCCTAAAAGGTTTGCACCATAAGCAGCAAAAGATACTCCAAAGCCCATCCAGCCAACACTACCAACAGTAACCTTCCAGCCTTTTGTTCCTTCTGATTTATTAGCTGTGTCTTCTACGACAGTGCAGGTATTTGCCCATGCATCAAGAGTAGTAGCGGTCTTTGAATCATAGAATGAAAATACATTGTTTCCAGTATTTGTTTCAGAGAAGATAATGAGCTTATTACCACTTGCTGGCTTCCAGGTTTTTGGCACAGAAGTGGAATTTGTGTAGTACCTTACCCAGTCAACAACCATACTCTGTGGCATTGGTGCTGTTACATCAGCAGGATTTAAAATATCCGGATCAAAAAATGTACCACCTACTGCTACATTTAAAATCAAATAGAATGGAAACTGAAATTCATTATTGGCCTTTCCATTATTTCCATTATAGAAAAAGTCATTGTAGTAATACTGGATCCCATCAATTCTTCCAATAAGTCCATCTGGGGTCCATTCAATTTCATAAATATGAAAATCATCTGAAAGCTTTGCTGAATTAGTATACCTTGTCCCGTATGAAGCATATCCACCATTGTGATCCCAGTGCATTGTGCAATAAACAATCCTATCGCCAATATCTCCTCCCTGCCCACCAGCCATTTCCATTATATCAATCTCTCCTACAGCAGGCCAGTTATTACCATCAAAATCCCTTCCAAGCATCCAGAAGGCAGGCCACATCCCTTTGCCATAAGGTAACTTTATCCTTGCAGCAATCTTACCGAAATGAACCTGAACCTTGCCCTGTGATTTTAGCTTAGCAGAAGTAAAGCTAAAACCATTGTAAGACTCCCTCTTTACGTCAATGTAGAGATAGCCTCCACTAACCCTTGCATTCTCTTGCCTGTAATACTGAAGCTCCTGATTTCCCCACCCGCCAACTCCGTTACCGATGTCGAAAGACCAGCGAGAAGTATTAACACTTGTTCCATCAAACTCCTCGCTCCATGCAAGATACCAACCCGTAGTGTCAAAAGCCTTGTTAACTTCTTCTCCTGTGGCAACAGAGCTAACATCTTTTGCCTCGGGAGAAAAGCTACAGGCAAAGAATAAAGCTACTATTAGAAAGTAGCTTAACAAACTTATACTTCTTTTCATAAGAACCTCCTCTCCTCTTAATTATTTATACGCTATATAGCAATAAAAAAGGAAAAAATAAAAAAAATTTTTTATTTACTTACCTTATTGCTATATAGCACACTGCAAATTCCGTGCCAAAAATAGTTTGATTTTTACAATTGTTTTCACAGAAAGGAGATAAAAAATTTTTTGAAAACAAAACTTTGCACTTTTTTGTTCATTTTGCACACTATTTTGTTAATACTGCACACAAACAGACCCAAAAATCAAACAACTAAATTACTTTATTTTTTCAAAAAATGATATATAATATTAACTAAAATATTTCAATTAAATCTAACATATAGGGCTGAATATGACCGTAGAAAATTTAATTATTAACAGAAGATCATTCCGTGCCTTAGAAAACGTTCCTTTAAGCGAAACAGAGATTGAGAAAATAAAAAAACTCGTTTTGCTTGCCCCTTCATGTTTCAATAACCAACCATGGAGGTTTGTTTTTGTAAGAAATAAGGAAAATTTAGAAAAACTTTTTACTTCCTTAAGTAGTGGAAATGAATGGGCTAAAAATGCCTCATTAATTATTGCAGTTTTTTCAAAAGAAAATCTGGATTGCAAAATAAAAGAAAGAGAATATTTTCTCTTTGATACAGGAATAGCTACTGGTTTTCTAATATTAGCTATTAGTGAAATGGGTTTTGTAGCTCATCCTATAGCAGGATTTGATGAGAAAAAGGCGAAAAATTACTTAAATATACCGGATGAATACATCCTGATTTCCCTTATAATCGTTGGCAAACACAACCCTGAAAATGACCGTCTTTTGAATGAAAAACAAAAAGAAGTTGAGTTAAATAGACCGCCAAGAAAAAATATAGAAGAAATAATTTATGATGAAAAATTTAGCTAAATTTTTCTTTTTAATTACGCTAATACTTATAGCGTGCGATAAAAAAGAAGCCACTTTACAAGAAGAGCAGGGATTAAGACCTTACAGAGTTAAAGACAGATACGGTTTTATTGGTTATGTTAACGGTAAGAAGGTAAGAATTGAACCAGATTTTCATTATGCTTCTGACTTTAGTGAGGGATTTGCGGTAGTGGGTTATGAAGGGAAGTATGGTTATATAAACGACAAAGGAATTTTAGTTATTCCTATGGAATTTGACTTCGCATATAATTTTTCTGAAGGGCTTGCAAGGGTAAAAAAGGGAAATAAGTTCGGTTACATAAACACCCAGGGAAAGTTAGTAATTGATTTTATATATGATGATGCGATGGATTTCAAAAATGGAATTGCCCTTGTGAAAATTGGAACAAACAGATTTTTTATCACCCCTGATGGCAATATTCAAAAAAATAAGAATACAAATACTGTTTTTAAACATCGTCCCAGAAACTTTTAAAATATAAATAAAGGAGGTTTCAATATGTACTGTATTATATTGGGAAATAATTTTGAAGATGTAGAAGCCCTTGCTGTAATTGATATATTAAGAAGAGCAAAAATACCTGTTGAAATCTTTGGTGTGGGTTCAGATAAGATTAAAAGCAGAAGTAACATAATATATTTTACAGAAAAAGTTTTTATGAGCGAAAAGGATATCGATCCTTCAAAATATGAGGGAATTCTTTTGCCAGGAGGACCAGGTGTTGGGGAACTTGCCGAAAACAATGAATTATTAAAAATAATCAGAGAATTTAACAGGCAAAAAAAGTTGATATTTGCCATTTGTGCCGCTCCATTATTACTTGATAAAGCAGGTGTTTTAGAAGGAAAAAAATACACATCTTACCCGGGGACAGAGATAAAATCCGGAACTTTTGTTGACAGAAAGGTAGTAATTGACGAAAATATTATAACATCTAAAGGTGTAGGAACAGCTCTTGATGCTGCATTAAAGCTTGTGGAAGTTATAAAATCAAAAGAGGAAGCAATGCAGCTGGCAGAAAAAATTGTATATGAAAACTACTCCAGGGATTAGCCATTGATTAAGTACATTTTTTTTTTGATATTTATTCTGGCAAATCCTGTTTTTTCACAGGAAAATACCTTATCAACAGATGAATCTGAACAAAACTTAAAAAAATTGAAGCTTTATTTTCTGCATTACGATATAACGAGATCGCCAGAAGATATAAAATCATTTGATCAATTGCAACTTGAAATTGCCGAATACCTTTTCCCCATTGAAAATCTACTAATTGAAAAAGAAAAAAAATTAATAAAACCTCAAAGATTTAAGAGCCTTCCTTTGCTTTTGACAGAGGAAGAATTAGCTTCATTCTCGGATGAACTGTTTAAAAAGGCAATTCAAAGAGAAAAACCAAAACAAGTAAAAAGTGAGGAAAAACAACAAAAAGCAATTCAGCTTGGTTTTGAAGAATGGGAGACTAAAATTTTACTGACAGGTGGAGTAAGTTTCAGGGCAGGGTATGGTTTTATATGGAAAGACCCGGCTTATACTTCAAGCTTTCCTGGAATAAACTTTGGGTTAAACTTAGATCAAAAAATGAGGGTTAATGTACTGGGAAAGGTAGGAGAAAGAGTAAGCATAAACATTGATCATAATTCTGAAAGCCCTGATAATACATACGAAATCGCTTTCAAAGCCCTGGAAAAAGACAGGGGTATATTAAGAGAACTGAGAGTGGGAAATGTAGAACTTAACATACCCCAATCAAGTTATTTTATAAAATACCAGGGAACAAGTAAGGATAACTATGGAGTTAAAAGTGTTTTGAAATATGAAGATTTAGAAAATCAAACAGTAATAAACCTTATAAAAAGTAAGAAAGGTTATAAAAGATTTGTTGGAAATAAAAAACTCGTAACAACAGAAATCATGGATATAAGTTATGTAAAAAGAAAATATTTTGTGCTCCCTGATACGCAGATTGATTCCCAAAGTCTTTTACTTTATATTTCCACTTCTGAACCAGCTCTTGCAGAAAAAGTTATTGACGGAAAATACTTTAAGAAGTTAAAAGAAGGAACTGAATATTATTTGAATGCATCTACTGGAGAATTATACCTTGCACAGACACTCTCAAGAAATTCTGATTTAGTAGTCAGATATACCCACCATGGAGGCAATTTTATTTCCACAAACTTCACTGATATTATTGGATATGATGAAGCTCTGAATTCATACCTTTACCTGTGGAAAACAGACAAACCATTTTCAAGATTTGTTCATTATGGTTACTACTCTTTACCATACAAAAATTTTGTACCCTCTTATGGATTCAATATAACTGTAGTATATACTTACAACAAAACCCTAAAAGCGGACTTTCAATTCAACCAGGGAGATTTTATTCTCTACCCTTCTGATGGGCTTTTAGTTTTTAGAAATAAAACCCCTTTTCCTGATACTGCTGGAAAAATATATTCAAATTTTTCCGATCCTTCTACATCCGACTCAATATATACAATGCAAATCAGTTTTTATATAGAGGTAACTACATACCAATTAGACTTTAACGTAATACCTGGTACTGAAAGGGTTTATATAAACGGTAGATTACTGAGTAACTCAGAATACAGACTGATCCCATCTTTAGGAGAAATCTATTTCAATAACCCGTCGATTATTAATGAAAATGATGTGATAGAAATATACTACGAATATAAACCATTCTTTGCAGGGTCACAAAAATTAAGCATTGGAAATAGATTAGATTACAAACCAAACAAAATAATTAACCTTGGTAGTACAATGGTTTACAGCATAATGCAACGAGATATAGGAGCTCCTCAGATAGAAATGACCCCCGATTCCCTTTTTATGGGAGATATCGACGGAGTTTTAAATCTATCAAGACTTTTTGGTATTTCAGAAGATTTTAATATTCAATTAAAAGGGGAGTATGCAATTTCATACTATGATCCAAATACATACGACTATGCAATAATAGATGATTTTGAAAACATAGGTGAAACATTTAACTTTTCTAAAAATGAATCCGAGTGGATACTCTGTTCACCAGCAACAAATATTGAAGGCATCCGCTACGATAACAGAGGGAAATTGCTATACAAAGATTATAGAACCGATAACTGGGATGGATCTGTTACACCTCTTAATTACTATGTTGAGTTGCCACCGGAAAAAATTCTGGATTATTCTTTTAAACCGGGTCCATATGTTGCATTGGGCGGACATTTAAATCCAGCGCTCTACCCGAACTTAAGTCAGACCTCATTGATTTTTGACTTTGATTTTAGAAGTGGTGGCGAATGGGTTGGAGCTGTTCAATCAGTTGCGGATGGTCCTGCCGGTATAAATCTTCAGGATTATAATGAAATAACCTTGTGGGCAAAACTCCAGAGTGATTTTGACGGCAATAATATTTATGAAGACAATGGAAATGCAGAAGTTGAATTATACATAGCCTTAGGACAATTTAATGAAGACAGTGATGGTGATGGTGTATTTGATTATGAAAAAAGTTCTACAGATCCGGGTTACGACTTTAATAGCTTTTTAAACAAAAGTATAGTAGAAACAAGGGTGGGAAGAGACAGAAAAGGTGGTGGCGATGGAAAAATTCAATCAGAAGATTTGAACAAAAATGGTGTGCTTGATACAAACGAGAATTTAATAGTTATACCGGGCAAATTTGTAACTACAGATATATCAAACCTTACAATATCACAGGGGGAATGGAAGAAATTCACCATCAACATAAAAGCTCTAACTCCTGAGCAAATTAACATTTTAAACAGGGTTACTTCACTTGGAATATTTATCAAGAAAAAAAATGGAGATAAGGGAAGAGTTTTAATAGATAAATTAGAGTTTAAAAAAGTAAGCTGGAGGGAAAAGAGAATCGACGGTATAAGATATGATGAAAGCCAGAGATTTCTGGCAACCATGGTATCTGCACTTACGGATCCTCTTTATTCTTCAAAAAGGTTTTATTTACATAACCCTCAGAACGAAAATGAAAAGGAAAGACTTGAAACCTTTGAAAAACTTCATGGTTACAAATCTGATGTAGAGGCAATGCAGTATGATGAGAGATCCCTGTATATAAGATATGAGCTAACAAATACCCCGCTTTCAGATACAAACTTAAATAAAGATAATGGAACTTCGGGGATTATCTATAAAAGAACTACAAAGGCTTACAATTTATCACTTTACAGTACATTAAACTTCTACTTTTACATTCTCGAAAGGGATGAAAATAATATACTGATTAAGGATTCAAATGACACTTACGAAGGAGAAAATCTTCTTCTGATAGCAGGAAATTCTGAAAATAGCTATTACAGATGGAAAATACCCCTAAAAAATGTAGAAAGAGAAAAATGGCAAAAAGTAATAATTGACACAAAAACCCTCAAACTGAGAATCAAAGATACTTCAATAGAAGTCAGCCCGGAATTTTATGGAGAACCCAACACAAGAAATATTTACTATATAGCAATAGGAGTGGAAAATACAAATTATAACGAACCAGTAAACAGAGGTGCAATATGGATCAACGAAATGTATGCATACCTTGACAGAGGCTATTTTGGAAGTGCCTACTATACTGAAGGAGTTCTGGAATACAAAAAACCCTTATTTACTCTTTTTGATTTTGAAATACTTGGCCCATTTTCTGTTAAATCTTCCTATGAAAACAGAAATCTAAATTTTGTTTCCTCAATGGAAAATATTTCACCGGAAACTTTTTACAAGAACTTCTTGACCACATTCAATTCATCTATGTTTAAAAACTTAACCTTTGATATTACATATCAAAAAGAATTGCAAGGTAGTGAAACAAATACTACACGTCTACCACTTTATATGCAATGGGATTTAAACAAAGAATCATACAAAAACAACTTTACATATACAGGAAAGGATTTTATTCCTACATTAACACATTCTTTTACAGAAAACTTTGAGAAGAAAATATCAAGGAATCTTATTTCAATTGAAACACAGGATTATACCATGGTAAATGAAGAGGCTAAATATAACTCATCATCTAAAATTACATACACTCAGAGTATTCCAGTTCTTAGTTTTCTTAAAATAAATCCATCTTTTTCCTGGGAAGATACTTTTTATCTATATGATTTTTCAAACATTACAAATGAAATCTACATTACAAATTCTTCAACTTATGGGATGAAATCTTTCGGGAAAATTCTTTCCTCTTCTCTGGGATTTCAGATATTTTCATTTAACCTTACAGGAAGTTACGAAAAGAAAGTAGAAAAATACCTTAAAGTCCTTGATCTTTCTGGATACAGAATAGAATATCAGAAACTAAGAGAATCTTCTCTCTATGAAAGATATTCTCAGAGATTTTCATCAATGTTAACTGGATTTTACTTTTCAAATGCTCCATTCGACAAACTGGATAGTGAAAAATATGAAGCAAAATTTAGCGGCACACCCGCAATTTTTGAATTAAAAACTGATTTCTACATCAATGACAAACTCCTGCGTGAAGCAAACGCATTCATATACGACAATGCGGGTAATCTCATTACAAGATACGAAAAATACAACTTTCTTAACGACAACAGGCTTTCTTTATACCCAAAATTTATAATTGATAGATTAACTTTTAATCTTCAAAGAAATCTTGATTTTGGTTATCAATCTCCTGTAAATATTATTTACCTTTCAAATGTTTTTAACTCTTTTTCTCAGATTTACTATTATCAACCATTCCATTACAATCCATACTTAAACCTGGATGAAGGAAGAAAAAATAGCCTTTTGCTTGTCTCTAACTATAATATTTCAAATATGCAGAGCTCTATAAAATTTTACGACAGTTACAGTATTGAATTCAACCTTACAGAGTTCAAAAATGTTTTAGACTTCGTCCTTCCCGGATACTATCTTCTAAAAAGTTACATTTCGACAGAAAGGAATTTTCAGTCATATTCCCAGTCAAAAGAAGGAACAATTCAGGCCAGCTACATTTTTAGAATTTCTGATATTATTAAAACAAAAAATATAAGAATAGGAGATTTAAGGCTCGATTTGAGTTACAAAAATACCATAAGTTATAATGAAAAGAAAAAAAAGGATGAGTATAACGCCTCAATTTACCAGAATATATGGTTTGACAATTCTCAAAATCTTTCCTACAATATTTCGGCAGGTTATCTTACAGAAAATGAAGTTACACAATTTACGGATTTTGATAGTGAATTTGGGCTTTCTTCAGGAAAAACGTCGAATTCACCATCAGAAAAATTTCTGTTATCCACCAGCCTTGTTTACAACTGGGAAATAAAGAATATAAGTGAAATAAATTTAGGACTTGCAAAACTTCCATTGAATGAACAGACAATTGCAAACAAGGAAGGTCTTACAGTTTCAACAGAAGTTTTACAATACAAGGGTTTTTCGTTTTCAAAATATCTCCAGAAAGTGATTGAAATAACCGTTGATCATGAAACACAGTACAGGTTTTCCGATTATATAACTGCAAACCTTATGATACATTTTGTATACAACAAGTATAATGAAGTAATCCCCCTTGAAAATGAAATACTTACAAGGCCTTTTAAGCCAGGATATGGTTTTCAAATAGGTGCTGATATAAGAATCACATTCTAATCAAGCTTCAAAAAATTATAAACATAATACAAAAAGTTTTTATTCTCGGATTTGCAGATCAAAAGAGTGAAACCCTCCTTCTTGTTTTCAATTATCCTCTCCCGACTTCATCGGTAAAATTTTGTAATTTATTTTTGACAAAAAGTTGAGTTTTTTACAAGGCATTACACATACTTTTATCCCCGCGTTTTTGCCCATTTCCCGATGAAGTCGGGAAAAACAGCAATAGACCTCGGTGTTCTTCCAAATAATCTTATGAGAAAAATGAAAGAACTTGAAATAAAAATTGAATAGATTAGTTTTCTGAATTCTTTGTTTCTATTCGTCAGGGGTTGTCTGACCGACTTTTAGACAACCCCCTGTTTCTTTCAGTTAAAAACTACTTCTCTACTACAATGTCATCAAAGTAAAGAGTGAAATTACCAAAATTTGCTGTAGCAACCTGAACTGTCATCATAGGAAAATCAAGTTTTCCATCCACTCTTGCATCAGAAGCCTGCCAGTCTGTTCTACTTTTGAAATCAGAAATAGGAATAACAAATTCTTTCCAGCCTTTAAAATCATCAACAAAAGAATATCTAAATTGTTCCTTTTTAGCGTCTTCAATGTCAATATTAAATTTAAGGTTGCTTCCCCCACCATAAATCCAGACTCTAAAGGTTTTTAATCCTGTCCAATCGGCCCTTTCCTTTGGTAAAATTATAGCGACACCAGCCCAGTCCTTTGTCTTCTGGGTAACTTTGAGTGATCTTTTTCCACTATGTGCCTGTTCTTCTGTGAAAACTGCCTCGATTTTACTTTGAGGACCTGAATATGGGTTCAAACCAATATCCTCCTCAAAGTCAGTAAGTACAATCTTATCAGGTATAGCCTTTGATTCAGTCTCTTTAGCAAGGCCCTTTTTTGTTTCTCCAGCACAGGAGAAAAGAAGAGCTGCAAACAAAAAACTTCCTAAAAGTAACTTCACTTTAAACATATATCAACCTCCAATAAAATAATTTTTTATGAACCCGTGTTTACAAATTTATTATAAAAATATTCTTAATTTTTTGCAACAATTTTTTTGTTTTTGAAGGATTTTTTAAAAAATATTTAAAAAAAGACTTCTATCTTTAAGTTTGAACACTCTTAACTAAAAATATGCTGCCTTTTTAAAGAAAAGAAAGCGAGTAATAAAACTGGCAAAGCCAGTGCCACAATACAAAAAGTCCGCTAATGAAATAAAAGTAGTTAATTTGTTGACTTAAATTTCTCTATAGGTATATAATAACTCGTAATTTTTAAGGAGGTGATTGGATATGAAAAGGTTGGTTTTGTTAATTTTAGTTTTTTCTTTTTCTGTTGTTTATGGTTTTGAAATTGATGATTATCCATATAAAAGTAAGTATGAAGCAAGTTTGAAAAATGTAACAGATGAAAAGTTTATATCTAATGCCCTTGATGATAGTGATCTTGACCTTGTTTATGCAGCTTTAAAAAAGGTTGGAGAGTTAAAACTTACAAATTTGAAGCCAAAAGTGATTGCATTAATAGGTAGTGCAAATCCACAGGCAAATCTTGGAAAAGTTATGCAATCTGCAAATTACAGGCACATTTTTTATGTAGGAATTCTTGTAATGGGAAAAATTGGAAGTTCTGAAGAAGATGCAACATTTATTGCAAGCTTTTTGAGAGATACAAAGGACGATGTAATTGGGAATATGTGTATATTAAAGGCTCTTGGAGATCTGAAAGGTAATCCAAAAGCCCTTGAATTTTTACATCAATATACACTTTCTTTGAAAAGGCAGGAAGATTCAAGGGTAATAAGGGCACTTGTTGATGCTTTACTTTCTCAGAATAAAAGGTCTTCAATAACCTATCTTTTGAATTTGAGAAAACGAGTATCCCAGAACGATCAGGTTTACATAAATCAGGCAATAAGGCAGTTAAACAAAATAGGGGAAAGATAATTAAAAATGATTTCAATTTATGGTGAGAAAGAAAAATTAAGAAGAGAATTTATTCAAAAAAGACTTTTACTTTCCAGAGAGGAAGTTGAAGATAGATCTAAAAATATTGTAAAAGGTATTATAAAAAATGGGTTTACAGGGTTTAAAATTTTTCTCTTTTATGTACCTATAAGAAATGAGGTGAATTTATTGCCTCTGGCTAAAACTCTGTTTTCCGAAGGAAGAGTCATTTTATTTCCAAAAATAATTAATTACGAGAAGATTGTACCATATATTGTGAGAGATATAAATTTCGATTTTAAAAGAGGTGCATATGGTATTCCAGAGCCAGATACACAGCCATTTTATAGTGATATAGATGTAGTTTTTGTGCCCGGTGTTGTTTTTGGAAAGAATGGATATAGGATTGGTTATGGGAAACATTTTTATGATGATTTTTTATCATCTTTTTCAATAAAAGTTAAAATTGGTGTTGGATATGATTTTCAGCTCATTGAGAATGTTCCCTTCACTGAAAAGGATGTAAGGCTTGATTTTATTCAGACTGAAAGTTTTCTTTACAAAATTGATAAGTAAAAATTTCTAAAAGAAAGGGATTGTATGAATCTTTATCCGGTTAAAAAAGTTTTAAAAAGTAGCGTTGATTTTGAGTTGAGTTTACCAGGTTCTAAAAGTATAACTAATAGATGTTTTATTATTTCTGCCCTTGCAGGGCAAAAGGTATTTTTGAAAAATGTACTTTTTTCTGATGATACTTTTTATATGATTGAAGTACTGAAACAGCTCGGGATAAAAATTAAAGTTGATCAGGAAAAGCGGGAAGTAGAGGTTGAAGGGGGTATTTTACCGGAGGGTAAGTGGGAATTTTTTGTAGGTAATGCAGGAACAACAATGAGATTTTTAACCACCTATCTTTCTCTTGGTAAGGGTGAGTTTATACTTGATGGTGATGAAAGAATGCGACAGCGACCGATTCAGGCTCTTGTGGATGTGTTGAGAATGATGGGTGTTGAAATTTTTTGTGTAAACAATAATGGTTGTCCACCTGTAAAGATAAATGCAAGTGGTGTAGAAGGTGGGGAGGCTTTTTTAAATTCAAAGAATTCAAGTCAGTATTTGAGTTCAATCTTGATGAGTTCTCCTTATTTTAGAAAGGGTGTTTGTATATCCATAGAAGAAGAAATGGTTTCAAGACCTTATGTTGAAATGACAGTAAGAATGATGAAGCAATTTGGAGTTGATGTGAAAAATAGTAATTATCTAAAGTTTGAAGTGTTACCATCCAGGTATGTTTCTCCTGGAGTTTATTACATAGAGCCCGATGCTTCGTCAGCCTCTTATTTTCTTGCAGCCACTGCGATACTTACAGGAAGGGTAAAAATTCACGGACTCGGAAAGGAATCTTTACAGGGAGATGTTTATTTTGCTAGAATTATGGAAAAAATGGGATGCGAAATAAATATTGAAAAAGATTTTATTGAACTTATTTCTAATGGCAAACTTGAGGGAATTGATATAGATATGAATTCTACACCTGATCTTGTTCCAACAGTTGCTATTGTGGCCTTGTTTGCCAGAACACCTACAAGGATAAGGAATGTTGCAAACTTGAGGATAAAAGAGTCAGATAGAATTTCTGCACTGGCAAATGAATTATCAAAAATTGGAGCTAAGGTGAAGGAATATGAAGATGGACTTGAAATTTTTCCTTCATTGAGTTATAATAATGCTTGCGTATCTACTTATAATGATCATAGAATTGCAATGGCTTTTACGATCGCAGGATTGAAAACAGGGGGTATCACTATAGAGAATCCTTTGTGTGTGTCTAAATCTTTTCCTGAATTTTTTGACTATGTAGAAAAGATTTTTTATTAGTTTTGGATGTGAAAAAAGTCTTAAAATACTTTTATTATTTTTTTGACATTTTTTTGTTTTTATCTTATAATTATAAGTCGTTTTTTCTCTAATTTATAGCTTGTGTATATTATTAACTGGATTAACAGTTGAGGATTTTTTAACTTAATATGGTAATTATGTAAAGTTATTTTGCCCATATAGCTCAGTAGGTAGAGCACTTCCATGGTAAGGAAGGGGTCGGCGGTTCAATCCCGCCTGTGGGCTGGAGTTGTTTTTTTTTATTTTAGGAGATTAGAATGCAAATTGTTACTCTTGAATGTGAAGTTTGCGGTGAAAGGAATTATACAACAAACAAAACAAAAAAGATGCAACAGCAGAGGTTAAAACTTTCTCTGAAAAAATATTGTCCTAAATGCAGAAAACATACTTTGCATAAGGAAGTAAAATAATTTTAGGCCGGTAGCTCAACTGGTAGAGTAGCGGTCTCCAAAACCGTTGGCTGTGGGTTCAAGTCCCGCCCGGCCTGAGTGAATATGGGGTTAATATGGTAAGAATAATCAATTGGATAATTATTGGGCTTGTGGTGGTGGGAGTCGTAATCTATTCAATTTTGAGAAGAGATTACCTTAATGAATGTTTTGATGAGCTAAAGAAAGTAAGTTGGCCTTCAAGAGAGGTCGCCTGGAATTCGGCCATTGTTACTATTATTTTTATTGTTGTTTTTTCTTTGTTTTTAGCTGTTATTGATTATCTTCTTAATTTAGCATTTATAAAACTGGTTGGTTGATATGGCAAGAGGCTGGTTTGTAATTCAGGTGTATACTGGATATGAAAAAAAGGTAATGAATGAGCTTTTAAACAAAAAAGAAAATACATTTTTGAAGGACATAATTTTTGATGTTTCTGTTCCTGAGGAGGAATATACAGTAGAGAAGAACAAGAAAAAGATAACGAAGAGGAGGAATTTATATCCGGGCTATGTTCTTGTTGAACTCGATATGCCCGAAGATGAAACTCTCTGGAAGAAGGTTTACGCAGAGATTAAATCTATAAATGGAGTTGGTATGTTTTTGACTGGTGGAGGTGGGAAAAAACCAACTCCTCTTTCTTATGATGAGGTAAGGTCTATTTTTGAGAAGACCGGGGAGATAAAAGCTGACCTTTCAATTCTTGAAAGTGATTATGTTGTTGGTGAAAGAGTTAAAATTAACGAGGGTCCATTTAAGGATTTTGAAGGTGAAATTCAGGAAATAAATACCGAAAAGAATACCCTTGTCATAAGGGTTGAAATTTTTGGTAGATTGACACCTTTGGAGCTTGAGTTTAATCAGGTTAGAAAAATTTAGGGAGAGAGAAAATGGCACCGAAAACTAAAAAAGTTAAAGCTGTGGTTAAATTACAGTTGCCTGCAGGACAGGCTAATCCTGCTCCTCCTGTTGGTACGGCTTTAGGTCCACATGGTATACAGTTAATGGAATTTTGTAAGCAATTCAATGAGGCAACAAAGGATAAAGCGGGTTTTGTTATACCTGTTGTTATTACGATTTATGAAGACAGAAGTTTTACTTTTGTTACGAAAACTCCCCCTGCTTCAAACCTTATAAAGAAAGAATTAGGGCTTGAGAAAGGTTCTTCCGAACCTAACAAAAACAAGGTGGGAAAAATTACAAAAGACCAGTTAAGAAAAATTGCAGAGATTAAAATGAAAGATTTGAATGCTAAAAGTATAGAGGCTGCAATGCGGATAATAGCCGGAACAGCAAAAAATATGGGTGTAGAGGTGGAGGAATAAAATGAAGGTGTTGGTAAAAAACAATATTGCATATAAAGGGGGAAAAAGATATCTTTCTTTGATTGAAAAGTTTGATTTAGATAAACTCTATCCTCTTAATGAAGCCTGTGAACTTGTAAAACAACTTGCAACAGCAAAATTTGATGAGACGATTGAACTGAATTATAAATTGAATATTAAACAGAAACACAACATAAGGGATGTTGTTGTGTTACCTCATTCTACAGGGAGACAGTGCAGGGTTTTAGTTTTTGCTGAGGGGGAAAAAGCTGAGGAAGCAAGAAAAGCCGGGGCAGATTATGTTGGTAGCAGTGATCTGGTGGAAAAGATTGCTGGTGGCTGGCTTGAATTTGAAGCCTGTATTGCCACACCTGATATGATGAAGATTTTAGGAAAGATTGCTCCAATACTTGGTAGAAGAAAGCTTATGCCAAACCCTAAGACAGGAACAGTTACAATGGAGATAGAAAAGGCAGTAAAGGATGCAAAAGCAGGTAAAGTTGAAATTAGATCTGATAAAACAGGAAATGTTCATACAATAATTGGAAAGAAATCTTTTTCAAAAGAAGATTTATATGAGAATGCTTTGGCAATTCACAGGGCTTTGTTGAAGAATAGACCCGCTGATTTAAAAGGAGATTATATAGCCACAATGGTTCTTTCTCCAACTATGGGACCTGCGGTAAAAGTTGATTTCAAGAAGATTAGTCTATAAAATTTTTATTTGGGGTTTGTTTATGACCAGTAAAGAAAAGAAAGTCAAACTCTTTGAAGAAGTAGATAGAAACCTAACTGAGGGGTCGGGAGTTATACTTGCTGATTTTAAGGGTTTAACGGTTTTAGAACTTATGGAATTGAGGAAGAAAGTTGAAAAGGAAGGCGCAATACCTAAAGTTGTAAAAAATACTATCCTGGAGAAGGTTTTTGATAAACATCAGATAAAGGAATACGAAAAGTTTACAAGGGATAACACGATTGCTTTTTTTCCGCGAGAGGATTTTATAAAGACTTTAAAAGTTGTGGTTGATTATGCTAAACAGAATGAAAAGTTAGTATTAAAAGGGGTTTATTTTGATGGTCAGCTGTTTGATAAAAACATGGCTATAGAGCTTTCAAAACTCCCTTCCAAAAAGGAACTTATTGGAATGGTTGTGGGAAGTATCCAGGGAATTATTTCCGGTTTTGTTGGGACTCTTAATAGTGTTATAACTACATTTGTCGGGACAATAGAGGCAATTGAAAAGAAAAAGAAAGATTGATTTTAACAAATAGAAAATAATTTAAGGAGAAATTTTATGGCAGATAAGATTCAGGAAGTCATTGACATCATTTCAAGTATGACAGTGATGGAATTAAATGAGCTTAGAAAAGCTCTTGAAGAAAAATTTGATGTGAAAGCCAGTATGCCAGTAGCTTTCAGTGGGCCTGCTGTTGCACAGGCTGCAGGAGCTCCAGCAGCCGGGGGTGCTGAAGAAGAACCAGCAACTGTTTCTTTATTTATTAAAGATCCGGGAGCAAAGAAAATTGAAGTTATCAAAATTGTAAGAGAAGTTACCGGTCTTGCTTTAAAGGAAGCCAAGGATCTTGTTGAGAGTGGCGGTAAACAGGCTGTTAAGGAAAACATTTCAAAAGCAGATGCTGAAAATTTAAAGAAAAAGCTTGAAGAAGTTGGTGCAGTTGTTGAAATCAAATAGAATTTTCTTTTCTCTTGTAATTAGACATCTTTTGAAGTGGGAAAATTTTTTTAACACACACTTACTTCCTCTCCTTTTTACCCCCTGGGAGGGGAAGTGTTTTTATTTTTGAATTATGTTAATGAGGTATAAAGTATGATAGAAACAAAACCAGTAATCAGCTTTTCAAAGGCTAAGGAAATACCCATTAATGACTTACTTGAAATTCAGTTGTCATCTTTTAGAGATTTCTTGCAGCCTGATAAGAAGATGAATGAGAGGGAGAACAAGGGGCTTGAATATGTTTTCAGGAGTTTTTTCCCTATAGAATCTCCAAACGGTGATGTGGTTATAGAATATGTGGGATATGAACTTGGGGAGGTAAAATATACAGAAGAAGAATGTTTTGATAAGAACCTTACATACAGTATACCTGTAAAAGCTATATTCAGAGTAATTGATAGAAATACTGGAGAGGTGAAGGAAAAGGATATTTACATTGGTGATTTTCCACTGATGACGGAAAGAGGCACATTTATTTTTAATGGTGCTGAAAGAGTTGTTGTTAATCAGATTTACAAGTCTCCCGGAGTTCTGTTCAGTTACAAAAATAAGGAATACTCTTCAAAAATAGTTCCCGAGAAAGGTTCATGGCTTGAATTTATTATTGATGCAAAGAAAGATTTAATGTATGTAAGAATTGATTCAAGAAGAAAGATTTTAATTACAATGTTTTTGAGATCTCTTGAAATTTCTACTCAGGAGATTATAGAATCTTTTTTTAAGGTAAGAAAAATAGACCTTTCAAGAATAAATAAAGAAGAAGCGATTGCAAGACTTGTAGGTAAATATGTTGCAGAGGATGTTTATGATGATGATAACAACTTGATTGTTGGGGCAGTTGAGAAACTCTTTCCAAATATAATAAATCAACTTTACATAAAAGGAAAAACAGTTATAAAGATAATTGATCCAAAGTCTGTTTTTGAAAATCGACCACTTATTAATTCCCTGGAGAAAGATGATACAAAGGATTCAATTAACAAGGCAGTTAAAAAGGTTTATAGTGTTTTGCATCCGGGTGAAGCTGCACCAATGGAAAATATTATAAAAGAATTAAAAAATATGTTTTTTACTCCTAAAATGTATGATTTAGGTGATGTTGGTAGATACAAACTGGTATTAAAACTTTATCCTGAATTGAGCCAGGAGGAAAAAAAGGTTTTAATTGAACAGAAAACACTTTCCATTGAAGATATTAAAAGAACAATAAAACATTTAATAAAAGTATACAATAGACAGGTTCCCCAAGATGATGTAGATCATCTTGGAAACAGAAGGGTCAGAAATGTTAACGAATTGCTTGTAAACCAGCTTATGGTAGCATTTTCGAAGGTTGAAAAGGCAATTTACGAAAAGCTTTCATCGAGAGATATTGAAGATTTAACTCCACAGAATTTAATAGCCATAAAGCCAATAGTATCAGCAATAAATGACTTTTTTGGTATGAGTCAGCTATCTCAGTTTATGGATCAGACAAATCCACTTTCTGAGTTAACTCACAAGCGCAGGTTGTCAGCTTTAGGACCGGGAGGTTTATCAAGAGATAGAGCCGGTTTTGAGGTCAGGGATGTACACAATACACATTATGGCAAAATATGTCCTATTGAGACTCCGGAAGGGCCTAATATTGGGCTTATTGTTTCTTTAGCAACCTATGCAAGAGTGAATACTTATGGTTTTCTTGAAACACCTTATATAGTGGTTGAAAATAAAAGGCTTACTGATAAGATTGTTTACCTTTCGGCTACTGAAGAGGAGAACTATTATATTGCTCAGGCCAATGTGAAGGTGGATGAGAATGGATATATAGTAGAGGATTTTGTTCAGGCAAGACATAGTGGAGAATTTGAACTCGTTCCTACTGAAAAAATACAGTTAATAGACGTGTCCCCGAAACAAATACTTTCAGTATCTGCTTCTTTAAATCCATTTATAGAGCATGATGATGCTAACAGAGCCTTAATGGGCGCAAACATGCAAAGACAGGCTGTCCCATTACTTTCTACAGAAGCACCAATAGTTGGTACGGGAATGGAAAAGTATGTAGCCAGAGATTGCAGGGCTATGGTAATAGCTGATATGGATGGAAAGGTAAAAAAGGTCGATTCTACAAAGATTATTCTTACAAATGGAAAGGTTACAAAAGAGTATAAACTTGTAAAATTCAGAAGAACAAATCAGGATACAAGTTTTAACCAGAAACCCATTGTAGATGAAGGTGATGAGGTAAAGAAAGGGGATGTTCTTGCAGATGGATTTGCTACTGACAGGGGAATCCTTGCCTTAGGTAAAAATGTGCTTGTGGCTTTTATGCCATGGAATGGATACAATTATGAGGATGCTATACTCATCAGTGAAAGATTGTTGAAGGATGATGTGTTTACTTCTATATATACAACTGTTTTTGAATGTAAAGCACTTGAGACAAAGCTTGGAAGTGAAGAAATAACAAGAGATATCCCAAATGTTGGCGAAGATGCTTTAAAGAATCTTGATGAAAATGGAATTATACGAATAGGAGCATATGTAAAACCCGGAGATATTCTTGTGGGTAAGGTTACACCAAAAGGTGAACCAATGGAGACTCCTGAATTTAGATTGCTTCATGCTATCTTTGGTGAAAAGGCAAGAGATGTTAAGGATACTTCATTGAGAGTACCTCATGGAGAAGGTGGGGTTGTGGTTAATGTGAAAGTATTCAGTGCAGAAAATGGTGATGAATTGCCTCCAGGTGTTATAAAACTTGTAAAAGTTTATCTTGCAAAGAAAAGAAAAATAAAACCGGGTGATAAGCTTGCAGGAAGACATGGTAACAAGGGTGTGATTTCCAAGGTTCTTGCTGTTGAGGATATGCCTGTTTTACCTGATGGCACTCCTGTTGATATTGTTCTTAATCCTTTGGGTGTTCCAAGTAGAATGAATTTAGGACAACTTTTTGAAACTCTACTAGGTCTGGCTGGCTGGAAACTTGGTGTCAGGTATGAATGTCCTGTTTTTAGAGGTGCTAAAATCGAAGATATAGAAAAACAGATAGAACTGGCAAATGAGAAGATAAAAAAAGAATTGATTGAAGAAAGGTCTAAATATGGAGAAAGTGAGAAGGAGATTATTGAATATTTTGAAAAGAAATGCAAGCTTACACTTGATGGTAAGTTTATGCTTCGTGATGGAAGAACAGGTGAATATTTTGAGAAACCTGTTTTTGTTGGGGTTATGTACCTTATGAAGTTGCATCATATGGTTGATGATAAAATTCATGCACGTTCCGTTGGTCCTTATTCTCTTGTTACACAGCAACCCTTACGTGGAAAGGCAAACTTTGGAGGTCAGAGACTTGGAGAGATGGAAGTATGGGCACTTGAGGCCTATGGTGCGGCAAATTTACTTCAAGAGATGCTTACAATTAAGTCTGATGATACTGAGGGACGTGTGAAGATTTATGAAGGTATTATAAAAGGTAAATATACCACTTCTTCGGGAATACCTGAATCTTTCAATGTTCTTGTTCAGGAGTTGAGAGGTCTGGCACTTGATATTCAGGTATTTGACAAAAATGGAAAAAGAATACCTTTAAATGATAAGGAAAAAGAATTAATTGAAATGAAAGCTCATTTAATTTAATTTTTTAAAGGAGAAACCTGTATGAAAGGTCCAACCTCATTTGGAGCAATTTCAATATATTTGGCTTCTTCGGAGCTTATTAAGAGTCTTTCTTATGGTGAGGTTAAAAAAGCTGAGACAATAAATTACAGAACACTTAGACCTGAAAGAGATGGGCTTTTCTGTGAGAGGATTTTCGGCCCTACAAAAGACTATGAATGTGCTTGTGGAAAGTTCAGGTCGATAAGGTATAAAAATATTGTATGTGATAAATGTGGTGTTGAAGTTACTGAAGCAAAGGTAAGAAGATATAGAACAGGGCATATTGAATTATCTGCCCCTGTTGCCCATATATGGTATTACAGAATCGTCCCGAGTAAAATAGCCCTTCTTTTGGATGTGACACCTGCTGATATACAGAGTGTTTTGTATTTTGAAAAATATATAGTGGTGGATCCAGGAGAAACAGATCTTCAACCTAATCAGATTCTTACAGATGAAGAATATGAAGAATACAGGGAAAAATATAAGGAAGCATTTGTAGCAGAGACTGGAGCAATTGCTTTAAAGAAGATATTAAAAAATCTTGATTTAGATCTTTTAATTTCTCAACTCAGGGGTGTTGTTGAGAGTAAATTAAAGGTAGACAAAAAAGTGTTAAAAAGACTTGAGCTTGCTGAAGAAATAAGAAAGTCTGGAAACAAACCGGAATGGATGATTCTTGATGTAATCCCAGTTATTCCTCCAGATTTAAGGCCAATGGTTCCGCTGGATGGTGGCAGGTTTGCAACTTCAGATATAAATGATTTATACAGAAGATTAATAAATAGAAACAACAGGTTAAAAAAGTTAAAGGCTGTTAATGCACCTGATATTATTATTAAGAATGAAATGAGAATGTTACAGGATGCCGTCGATTCACTTTTTGATAATTCAAGAAGATCCCATCCTGTAACAGGGACAGGTGATAGACCTTTAAAGTCTCTTTCTGATATACTTAAAGGTAAACAGGGTAGATTTAGGCAGAATTTACTTGGTAAAAGAGTGGATTATTCAGGACGTTCAGTTATAATTGTGGGGCCAAATTTAAAACTACATCAATGCGGTTTGCCAAAACTTATGGCACTTGAACTCTTCAAGCCTTTTGTAATGAGAGGTCTTGTAGAGCAGGGATATGCACATAATATTAAAGCTGCAAAGAGAATGATAGAAAGTGAACATGAACTTGTCTGGGGTATTCTTGAGCAGGTTGTAAGGAAACATCCAGTTTTGCTAAATAGAGCCCCTACCTTACACAGACTTGGTATTCAGGCTTTTGAACCAATATTAATAGAAGATAAGGCAATTCAGTTGCATCCACTTGTATGTCATGCTTACAATGCTGACTTTGATGGAGACCAGATGGCTGTTCATGTGCCTCTCACTCCAGAAGCTCAGATTGAAGCATGGATGCTTATGCTTTCATCAACAAATTTGCTTAATCCAGCCAATGGTAAACCGATAGTTTATCCCACGCAGGATATGGTGCTTGGAATATACTGTCTTACTAAGCCTGCCAGTCAAAAACCGGAAAAACTTAAATTCTTTGATTCGATTGAAGAAGTTTTAATGGCCATTGAGTGTAAGAATCTGTCTTATAATTCCTGGATAAAGTATAAGTATAATGATGAATGGCTGGAAACGACTTGTGGCAGAATTATATTCAATGAAATTGTTCCGGAAAAACTGAGATTTATTAATGATACTCTTAATGCTAAGAAAATAGAATCGTATATTTCAAAATGTTACGAATTTTATGGGCTTAAGGAAACTGCTATTTTCCTTGATAACCTTAAAAGTATTGGGTTTAAGTTTTCGACCTTATTTGGTATAACCATAGGAATTTCTGATCTTGTTGTTCCTGAAGAAAAGTATGAAATTGTAGAAAAAGCTGAAAAAGAAGTTGAAAAAGCCGAAGAAAATGCAAGGAATGGCTTGATAACACATGAGGAAAAATACAATCAGGTAATTGATTACTGGACAAGTGCCAATGAAAAAATAAAGAAACTGGTTGAAAATAGATTAAAAGAGGATCAGGGGGGATTTAATTCGCTTTATATAATGATGGATTCTGGAGCGAGAGGTTCGAGAGAACAGATCAGACAGCTTGTAGGAATGAGAGGACTTATGGCAAAGCCTTCGGGCGATATCATTGAACTTGCAATTAAATCAAACTTCAAAGAGGGGCTTTCTGTTCTTGAGTACTTTATCTCAAGTCATGGAGCAAGAAAAGGGCTTGCAGATACAGCATTAAAAACTGCCGATGCTGGTTACCTTACAAGAAAACTTGTTGATATTGCTCAGGATGTTGTGGTTACAATGGAGGATTGTGGAACTGTCCGTGGTGTAAATATGAGTGCCATAAAGGAAGGGGATGAAATTATAAAACCCTTATCAGAGTTGATTATGGGTAAGGCAACAGTTTCTAATATTTATGATCCGAGAAATGGTGAACTTATAATTGCAGCCAACGAGGTAATTGATGAAAAAATTGCGAGGAGAATAGAGGAGTCTGGAATTGAAACTGTTATGATAAGAAGTGTGCTTACATGTGAGGCTTTTCATGGAGTGTGTGCAAAATGTTATGGGTGGGATCTTGCACAGAGACGACTTGTAAATATTGGTGAGGCAGTTGGTATTATAGCAGCGGAATCGATTGGACAGCCAGGTACCCAGCTTACAATGAGAACATTCCATATAGGCGGTACTGCAGCAACTCAGCTTGAGGAGAGTGAGTTAAAGTTGAATTATGATGCCTATATTGTTTCATTGCCTGAAAAAATAGTGGAAAGAGAACAGGATGGAGTAAAGCAGTATGTAATTTCTCGAAAATCATACATAAGAGTAAGAAAAATTTTACAGATTATAGATGTGGATAACATTGATGATGTTGATCCAAAAAAGATTGATGGAAAAGAATATCTAAGCGAAAAGGTTTTGTTTAAACTGAAAGATGGTAGTGAGGTTAAATTTGGCAGGAAAACTGTTGTAGTTGTGAAAGACAGAAGTGTGCTTGTTCTTGAAGGAAATATCTATGAATATCAATTGAAGATTGGTAGTATACTTTTTGTCAAAGAAGGTGACATTGTAAAGAAGGGTAAAGTTATTGCTGAATTCGATCCATACAATGAGGTTCTAATAAGTGAATATGAGGGAATACTTGGTTATGCTGTTGAAGTTGTTGATGGAATTGAAGAAAAGAATAAAAATATTCTTGTCATCTACGATGAAGAAGGAAAGGAACTCGATAGATTTGTTCTTGTTCCAGGAACTAATCTTGCATTTCAAGAGGGGGATAGGGTAAAACCAGGTGATTTAATTGCCCGTCGACCTGTTGGAAAAAGAAGAACAAAGGATATTATTGGTGGTTTGCCGAGGGTTACAGAACTATTTGAATCAAGGAAGCCCAAGAATGTGGCTGTGATTGCTAAGGTAAACGGTACTGTTGAAAGTATAGAGCAGAAAAAGGGAAAGTATATCGTCTGGGTAAAAGCGAAAAATGGTGTTTTATTCTCACATATTATTCCAGCTGGGAAGAATATATATGTGCGTATTGGAGATAAGGTTCAGGCCGGAGAAGCACTTTGTGAAGGTGTTGTCAGCTCACACGATATTTTGAAAGTCCTGGGAACTACAAGGGTATTTGAATTTTTGCTGTCAGAAATTCAATCTGTTTACAGATTACAGGGTGTAGACATTAATGAGAAGCATATAAGTGTGATAATAAGACAGATGCTAAAGAAAGTTGAAGTTGTTGATCCAGGAGATACAGAATTTATACTTGGTCAGCATGTTGATAAGCTAAGGTTTTACAGTACAAATGATAAGATTAAAAAGGCTGGAGGTCAACCAGCTAAAGCTAAGCCAATTTTAATGGGATTGACTAAAGCTTCATTGTTTACGGAAAGCTTTTTATCTGCAGCTTCGTTCCAGGAAACGCCGAGAGTTCTTTCCTATGCAGCTTTAAGAGGTGCAAAAGATAAGCTTGAGGGATTGAAAGAAAATCTTGTTATTGGCCAGTTGATTCCAGCGGGTACAGGAATTAAATATTACCAGAATATTAGGATCTTGGGTGGTGGAAATTAGTTTCTAGTAAATTTTCTGGGGTATATTCTTATTTTACTCCGGTTTTTAATTTTGTAATAGATGAATCTTTAAAGTTTGGAGATTGTATTAAAACTAAAATTTTATGAGTTTTCCCTGAGGGGGAATTTTAGGAGGTGTTTTTATAATAAAAAACTGATTTTTCCGCTCTGTCAGGATCCTTTGGGAAAACTCATTCTTATGAGTTTCATTTTGTTTGAAGGTCTACTTTTGTAGTGAAGAGATTTTTTTTTACTTTTTGTATTTGAGGTTTTGCTAAAGAAGTTTAAGTGTGAATGTTTAATTTTGATAAATTCAAAAGGTAATGCTGGAAATACTATTTTAATAAATTTAACATGTCTTTTAGCGTTAATATAAAAGGGTTTTTAGATAAAATGACTTTTAAAATTAATGAAAAAATTGACAAAGTTTTTTAGATAATGTATAATTTTCTTCGCTTTTGTTTATTTTAGTTTATTGAATACACTATTAGGAGAGAATATGCCAACAATAAACCAGTTGGTTAGATTGGGAAGAAAAGCAGTAAAATCAAGATCAAAATCACCTGCTTTGCAGGGAAATCCTCAGAAAAGAGGAGTCTGCGTTCGTGTAACAACTATGACACCTAAAAAGCCAAACTCAGCTTTAAGAAAGATTGCAAGGGTGAAGTTAAGTAATGAAGTAGAGGTTACAGCATATATACCTGGTATAGGACATAACTTGCAGGAACACTCAGTTGTTCTTGTGAGAGGTGGTAGGGTTAAGGATTTGCCAGGGGTGCGTTATCATATTATAAGAGGAACGCTTGATGCTCTGGGTGTTGAAAACAGGAAAACAAGTCGTTCCAAATATGGTGCAAAAAAGCCTAAATCATAATAGAGTGAGGATTTAATTTTATGCCAAGGAAGAAAAGAAAACTAAAGAGAAGAGAAGTTGGACCTGATTTGAAATATAATAGTGTTATTGTTCAGAAACTGATCAATCGAGTAATGAAAGATGGTAAAAAGACTGTTGCTATGAAAATAGTTTATGGGGCGCTTGATTACCTTGCTGAAAAGACAAAGGAACCAGCGTTGGTTGCTTTTGAAAAAGCTTTAAACAATATAAAACCTCCTGTAGAGGTTAGATCAAGAAGAGTGGGAGGAGCAACTTATCAGGTTCCTGTTGATGTAAGACCTGAAAGACAGATTTCACTTGCTATCAGATGGCTTGTGACACTTTCTCAGGAAAAGAAGGGAAAACCAATGGTGGAAAAGCTTGGGAGTGAACTTGTTGATGCTTATAATAATGTGGGTAGCTGTGTGAAAAAGAAAATAGATACAGTAAAAATGGCAGAAGCTAACAAAGCTTTTGCTCATTATAAGTGGTGAGGAGTATTATGCCAGAAGTTTTGTATCCTTTAAATAAAGTGAGAAACATAGGAATAGCAGCACATATAGATGCGGGTAAAACTACTACAAGTGAGAGAATTTTATTCTATACCGGTAAAACTCATAAGATTGGTGAAGTACACGAAGGTGCAGCTGAAATGGACTGGATGATACAGGAGAAAGAGAGAGGAATTACAATTACTTCTGCATCAACAACATGTTTCTGGAAGGAACATAAAATTAATTTAATTGATACACCGGGGCATGTTGATTTTACTGCAGAGGTTGAGAGGTCTTTAAGAGTTCTTGATGGTGCTATTGCAGTTTTTGATGGTGCAGAGGGTGTAGAACCCCAGTCAGAAACTGTATGGAGACAGGCTGATAAATATAATGTTCCGAGAATTGCTTTTATTAACAAGATGGATAAGATTGGGGCTGATTTTTACAAATCAGTTGAATCAATGCATAAAAAATTGGGGGTAAAAGCTGTACCAATTCAGCTGCCTATCGGTGTTGAGAATGAATTTAAAGGGGTAGTGGATATTATACAAAGAAAAGCATATATATGGCCTGATGATGATTCTGAAGGTGTGAATTTTTATGAAACTGAAGTTCCTGCTGATTTAGTTGAAAAGATGGAGCATTATAGAACTTCTCTGATTGATTATGTTTGTGATGGAAATGATGATTTAATGGAAAAATATTTGAATGGGGAAGATTTGACTGTAGAAGAGATAAAGAAAGGTTTAAGGAAGCAGGTTATAAATTGTCAGCTATTTCCTGTAGTTTGTGGTTCAGCTTTAAGAAATAAGGGTGTGCAGCTGTTGCTTGATGCAGTTGTGGATTATTTGCCTTCTCCATTGGATATAGAGCCGGCAAAGGGTACTAACAAAAATACGGGGGAGACAGTTATTTGTAAAGCCGACCCAAGGATGCCTTTAGCGGCTTTGGCTTTCAAGGTAATGGTTGATCCATATGTAGGAAAGATAGTTTATATTAGAGTTTATTCGGGAAGAATAGAAAAAGGAAGTTATGTTTACAATGTTAATAAAGGTAAAAATGAAAGAGTAGCAAGGCTTCTTAGAATGCATGCTAATAAAAGAGAAGAAATAGATTTTGTTGAAGCAGGGGATATAGTTGCGGTTGTGGGTTTGAAGGATACAATTACTGGAGAAACACTTGCAACTGAGAATCAACCTGTATTACTTGAAGCTATAGAGTTTCCAGAACCTGTTATTTCAGTTGCGATTGAACCTAACACCAAGGAAGATATTGATAAGATGTCGGAAGTGTTGAGGAAGCTTCAAGAGGAAGATCCAACTTTTAAGGTTAAAACAGATGAAGAAACAGGACAAACTCTTATTTATGGTATGGGTGAGTTGCATTTAGAGATTATTGTGGATAGAATGTTGAGAGAATTTAAGGTTCAGGCAAATGTTGGAAAGCCGCAGGTTGCTTATAGGGAAACTATAAGAAAATCTGCAAAGATGGAAGGAAAATATATCAGGCAATCTGGTGGAAGAGGACAGTATGGGCATGTTGTTATAGAAATTGAGCCTCTTCAGGCAGGTAAAGGGTTCGTGTTTGAAGATAAAATTGTGGGTGGAAGGATACCAAAGGAGTATATTCCAGCTGTTCAGAAAGGTATTGAAGAGGCATTAAACAACGGTGTTGTGGCAGGTTATCCTGTTGTGGATGTTAAGGTGACACTACTGGATGGTTCTTATCACGAAGTGGATTCGTCTGAGATGGCTTTTAAAATTGCGGCTTCAAAGGCTTTTAAGGATGCTATGAGTTTAGCTGATCCTGTTTTGCTTGAGCCTATTATGAAAGTTGATGTAGTGGTTCCTGAGGATTATCTCGGGGATGTTATCGGGGATTTAAGCTCAAGGAGAGCAAAGATAAATGGAATGGAACCAAGAGGGAATGCAAGGCTTATTACAGCTCATGTTCCTCTCGGTGAGATGTTTGGTTATGCGACAATATTACGTTCAATAACTCAGGGAAGAGGAACATATGTGATGTTTTTTGATCATTATGCAGAGGTTCCAGCTAACTTACTTGAAAATGTATTAAAATCTTAATAATCGGGTTAAAGTAAAAACCATAGGAGGAATAAAATGGCAGAGGGTAAATTTGAGAGAACAAAGCCTCACTTAAATGTTGGTACTATAGGTCATGTTGACCATGGAAAAACAACTTTGACTTCAGCTATAACTAAATATTTATCTTTTCTTGGAAAGGCAAAGATGAAAAAGTATGAGGAAATCGATAATGCTCCTGAAGAAAGGGCAAGAGGTATTACCATTAATACTGCTCATGTCGAATATGAGACTGACAAAAGGCACTATGCTCATATTGACTGTCCTGGACACGCTGACTATATTAAAAACATGATAACTGGTGCAGCTCAAATGGATGGTGCAATACTTGTAGTTGCAGCTACTGATGGTGTAATGCCTCAGACAAGGGAGCATGTATTGTTAGCAAGACAGGTTGAAGTTCCTTCTATTATTGTGTTTATTAATAAGGTGGATCAGGTGGCAGAATCTGATAAGGAACTTATTGACCTTGTTGAAATGGATGTAAGGGAGCTTTTGAATACCTATAAGTTTCCAGGAGATGAAGTTCCTGTTATAAGAGGTTCTGCACTTATTGCAATGGAATCTTCATCAACAGATCCAAATAGTCCTGATTATAAGTGTATAAAGGAATTGACAGAGGCTATGGATTCATACTTTAAGGAACCAGTAAGAGAGATTGATAAGCCTTTCCTTATGCCAATCGAGGATATTTTCTCGATTACAGGTAGAGGAACTGTTGCAACAGGTAGAATTGAAAGGGGTAAAATTAAGGTCGGTGAAGAAGTTGAAATTGTTGGATATAAAGAAACACAGAAAAGCGTTGTTACCGGGGTTGAAATGTTTAGAAAATCACTTGATGAAGGTATTGCTGGTGATAATGTTGGTCTTCTTTTAAGAGGTGTTGAAAAAGATGATGTAAGAAGAGGAATGGTTGTTGCAAAACCTGGATCAATTACTCCACATAAGAAATTTAAGGCTGAGGTATACGTATTGAAACCAGAAGAAGGTGGAAGAAAAACACCTTTCCATGTAGGTTATAGACCCCAGTTCTATATGAGAACAGCTGACGTAACTGGTACAATTGCTGCCATTGATGGTGCTGATATGGTGATGCCCGGAGATAATGTGAATATGACTGTAGAGCTTATTGTGAATGTTGCTCTTGAAAAAGGAATGAGATTTGCTATTAGAGAAGGTGGAAGAACAGTTGGAGCCGGTGTAATAACTCAAATAATTGAATAAGAGGTTGTAAAGTGAACAGGATTAGAGTAAGGCTTAAGGCATATGATGTTAGTTTAATAGATAAGTCTGCAAGATCTATAGTTGAGGCTGTAAAAAATAAAGGTGGGACTGTTCGTGGGCCGGTCCCACTTCCAACAAAAATAAAAAAGTATACTGTTTTAAAGTCCCCGCATGTGAATAAAGATGCGAGAGAGCAATTTGAAATGAGAATTTACAAGAGATTAATAGATATTTATGAACCTACTTCTGATTTGATTAATTCTCTTATGGAAATTCAGTTGCCAGCAGGAGTGGAAGTAGAGATAAAGCAGTAAAATACTTAAAGAGGTGTTTTGGCAATGAAAGCTAAGAAAATAGGGATTATTGGAAGAAAAGTCGGTATGACACAATTATTTACTGATGAAGGTCTTGTTGGAGTTACGGTTGTTGATTTTTCAGAAATGGATGTTATAGGAAAAAGAAGTATTGAAAAAGATGGATATACTGCTATTATTCTTGGATATGGAAAGAAAAAGGATAATTCATACAGATGGATTAAAGAGGTTAGACTTGATGATATTTCCATTTATGAAAATGGTAAATATCTTGAACTTCTTTCAGAGTTAAAGAAAGTTGATGTAATTGGTTATATGAAGGGGCGTGGTTTTACCGGAGCAATGAAACGCTGGGGATTTTCTGGTGGTCCGATGTCTCATGGTGCAAAACACTGGCATAGAAGAACAGGATCTGTAGGCGGACATACCTTTCCTGCAAAAACCTGGAAAGGGAAAAAAGGTCCGGGACACTATGGAAATTCAAGGGTTTGTATTCTTGGTCAAAAAGTTGTTCTTTATGATAAAGATAGAAGGTTGTTGTTTATCAAGGGTGGGATTCCAGGTGCCAAAAATAGCCTTGTAATGGTTAGAGATGCAATAAAGGGGTAATGCCATGAAAGTTGATGTTTTTGAGTTTGATAAAAAAGTTGGTGAAATAGAACTTGAGGTTTTGATTAGCAGGGTACTACAACCTGTGATATGGAGGGCTGTTGTTGCTAGACTTGCAAATAAGAGAGAAGGAAATGCTTCTACTCTTACGAGAAGTGAGGTAAGAGGTGGTGGAAGAAAACCATGGAGACAGAAAGGTTTGGGAAGAGCGAGAGCAGGCTCTATTCGTTCACCTTTATGGAGAGGTGGTGGTGTTATCTTTGGTCCTAAACCAAGAGATTATTCGAAAAAGTTGAATAAAAAAGAAAAATTGCTTGCTTATATTTCTGTTTTTACTTCTCATTATCAGAATGGGAGCTTGAAGTTTATTAAAGATTTTTCTCTTGACTCTCATAAGACAAAGGATTTTTTGAATTTTGCACGACCATATCTTGAAGGACTTAAAGGAAGGAAGGTTTTTGTTGTTTCTGATTATGATAAAAATTTATTGCTTGCTACAAGAAATCTTCCTGATGTTGAGATTATGAATAGCAATAGCCTGGATATTTTGCCTTTGTTTTATGCGGATAATGTTTTTATATTTGAAAAAGCTGCACTTTCACTTGATGAGAAATATAAAAGTGTGATTAAGGGGTAATCTATGGTTAATCCAAACAAGATATTGATTTCTCCCGTTCTTTCTGAAAAGGCAACAAATGGAAAGGAACAGAGAAAATATACTTTTAAGGTAAGTCGTGGTGCAAATAAGATTGAAATAAAGAAAGCAGTTGAAACTCTTTATAATGTAAAGGTTGGAAAGGTAAATATTATAAATGTAAAACCGAAACCAAAGAGAATTAGGTATAAATTTGGTTTAACAAGAATGTATAAAAAAGCTGTGGTTACTCTGAAGTCCGGTGAAATTGATTTTTACAAAGTTTAAAGAGAGGTAGTTTATGGGTTTAAAAAGGTTTACTCCTGTTAATCCAGGATTGAGACATAAAGTAGCATTTGATTATTCAGAAATTACAAAGACTACACCAGAGAAAAGTCTTATTGGTGGAATTAAGAGGGGAAAGGGTGATGGCAGAAATAATCATGGTTGTATTACTGTAAGACATAGAGGTGGTGGAAATAAAAGATTTTACAGACTAATTGATTTTAAAAGAGATAAATTTGGAGTAAGAGCAAAAGTTGTTTCTATAGAGTATGATCCAAATAGAAGTGCAAGAATTGCTCTGCTTCATTATGTTGATGGTGAGAAAAGATATATACTTGCCCCAAATGGTTTAAAAGTAGGTGATTTTGTGGAAAGTGGAGAGAAAGTTGAAATAAAGGTAGGAAATGCTTTACCTTTGAGAAATATACCAGTTGGTACTGTCGTTCATAATGTTGAACTCAAGCCAGGTAAGGGTGGTCAGCTTGCAAGGGCAGCTGGAACTTCGGCTAAACTCGATGGTAAAGAAGGTAAGTATGCAATCTTGAGACTTCCTTCTGGTGAAATAAGAATGGTTTTGCTTGATTGTTATGCTACTATTGGTGAAGTTGGCAATGCTGATAATTTAAATATAGTGATTGGAAAAGCTGGACATTCAAGACATCTTGGTATTCGTCCAAGGGTTAGAGGAGTTGCAATGAACAAAGTCGATCATCCTCATGGAGGTGGTAGAGGTAAGCAGAAAGGTTATAAGACACCTGTAAGTCCAACAGGTGTTCCAGCGAAGGGTTATAAAACAAGGAAAAAGAATAAAAATTCGAATCAGTATATATTATCCAGAAGAAAATAAAATAGAATTTATGAGGTGAAAAGATGGCAAGGTCTATAAAGAAAGGTCCGTATGTAGATGCGAAACTTTATAAAAAAGTTTTAGAAATGCAGGAAAGAAAGGAAAAATCTCCTATTAAGACCTGGTCGAGGAGATCAACAATAATTCCTGAAATGGTAGGTTTAACTATTCAGGTTTATAATGGTAAGATCTTTGTGCCAGTTTATATAAATGAAAATATGGTGGGTCATAAACTCGGAGAGTTTGCCCCAACAAGAATTTTTAGAGGGCACTCAGGGGTAAAAAAGGTAGAAAAAGAAACCAAATAAGGAGAGTGGGTAAATATGGAAGCCAAAGCAATAGGTAGAAAGTTAAGAATTTCACCTTTAAAGTTAAGAAAAGTTATTAACCAGATAAGAGGAAAAAATCTACTTGAAGCTATATACATATTGAAAAATCTGCCTAATAAAGGTGCAAGATTGGCATTGAAAGTGCTTAATTCTGCAATTGCCAATCTTAAGTACAAATCTGAAGAGAAAATAGAAGATTTGAGTAAATTCAAAGTTTTAAAAATATGTGTGGATCAGGCTCCAGTAATGAAAAGAATTATGCCTAGGGCAAGAGGTAGAGCCGATATACTTAGAAAGCAGTCATCTCACTTGCTTGTAATTATTGGTGATGAATTAAAATAAAAGGGGTAAACAAATGGGACAGAAGGTTAATCCAGTAGGTTTAAGAATAGGTATATCTAAAAAATGGCAGTCTATCTGGTATAGTGAAAGAGAATATGTGAATTTTTTGCTTGAAGATTTAAAAATTAGAAAATATATTAAGGATAATTATGGTAAAGCTTTTATTTCTACAATTGAAATCAGCCGTTTTCCTCAGCTTGTAAATGTTGTTATTAATGCTGCTAAGCCGGGAATGATTATTGGGAGGAAAGGAGCAGAAATAGAAAATATTACAAAAGCACTGGAGAAGATTACAGGTGGTAAAAAGGTTTCTGTCTCAGTAAGAGAAATTGAAAATCCGGAGCTTGATGCAGATATTGTAGGGCAGGATATAGCAAGACAGATTGAGAAGAGGGTTTCATATAAAAAAGCTATAAGACAGGCGATAAGAAATGCAATGAAGGCAGGAGCAAAAGGTATAAAAATAAGGATTTCTGGAAGGCTTAACGGCGCTGAAATTGCAAGGAGCGAGGAATATAAAGAAGGAAGATTGCCTTTAAGTACATTATCAGCCAATATAGATTATAAGGTAAATGAAAGTTACACAGAGATGGGTGTAATTGGAATAAAAGTCTGGATTTATAAAGAAGAAAAAGAAAAAAGGAGAAAATAATGTTGTTTCCAAGTAGGACAAAATATAGAAAACAGCAAAGAGGTGTAATTAAGGGAATTGCAAACAAGGGAGAAATGGTTTCTTTTGGAGATTATGGAATAATTTCCCTTGAACCGGGGTGGATAACTGATAGAGAAATTGAGGCTGCAAGAATTGCGTTATCAAGAACCTTAAAAAAAGGTGTGAAAATGTGGATAAGGATTTTCCCTGATAAGCCAATAACAAAAAAGGGTGAAGGCGTGAGAATGGGAAAAGGTAAAGGTATGCCTGAAGGATGGGTGGCAGTTGTGAAGCCAGGAAGAATTTTAATGGAACTTGCTGGTACAACTGAAGAAGAAGCAAAAGAGGCTTTCAAGCTTGTTTCGCATAAATTTTCTGTTAAAGTAAAATTTGTTAAGCGTATTGAGGGGTAACTGGGATATGAAAAGAAAAGAAATACAGGAATTGAGAAGTCTTTCAGATGCTGATTTAAATAGAATTTTAAATGAAGTTGAAAATAAAATCAGAGAGATTCGTTTTAAATCAAAGATTGAAAGACCAAGTAATCCAATGGAAATAAGAAACTTAAGAAGAAAAGTTGCAGTAATTAAGACAATTATAAATGAAAGAAAGCTTGGAATATCTCATAAAAATTAAGGGGTAATCTATGGAAAAGCAAAAGGTTAAAAAAGTTTACAGGGGAGTAGTAATTAGTGATAAAATGGATAAGAGCAGGGTAGTGGTTGTTGAAACTATAAAGAAGCATCCATTATATAAAAAGTATCTTGTAAGAAAGAAGAAATATATGGTGCATGACGAGAAAAATGAATCAAAAGTTGGTGACAGGGTACTCTTTATGGAAACAAGACCTTTAAGTAAAAGGAAAAGATGGACTATTATAGAAGTAATAAATAAAACCAGTAATCAGGAGTAGACTATGGTGATGCTTGGAACAAGACTTGATGTAGCTGACAATACTGGAGCAAAAGTTATAGAATGTTTTCATGTTGAAGGTAGTTCTGGAAGAAGGTATGCTTCGGTGGGTGATACAATTATTGCAAGTGTAAAAGATGCATTGCCTAATTCATCGGTAAAAAAAGGAGAGGTGGTAAGGGCTGTTGTTGTGAGAACTCAAAAGGAAATAAGAAGAAAGGATGGAACATATATAAGATTTGATAGAAATTCAGCTGTTTTAATTGATAAGCAGAATGAACCTAAGGGAACGAGAATCTTTGGTCCAGTGGCCAGAGAATTAAGAGAAAAAAATTTTATGAAGATAATTTCTCTGGCACCTGAAGTTTATTAAATGGAGAGCTTTATGCAGAGAATAAGAAAAGGGGATACTGTTATAGTAATATCTGGAAAGGATAAGGGCAAGAAAGGTGAAGTTCTTGTTTCTTACCCTTCGAGAATGAAAGCAATTGTAAAAGGAATTAATCTGGTAAAAAAGTCTATAAAGAAGAGCAAGGAACATCCGCAGGGTGGGTTTGTAGAAAGAGAGAATCTGATTCATATGTCGAAGCTTATGTTGTTCTGTCCGAAGTGTGGTAAAGGAGTAAAGGTTGGTTTTATAATGGATGGAGATGTAAAAAAGAGAGTTTGTAAAAAATGCGGTTATAAATTTGATTAAAGAGGTTGAAAAATGGCTGAAAAGAAGGTAAAAACCATAAAGAGTGAAGTTAATGAAAGTATGGTTCAAACCGTTGGAAAGGATTATATTCCGAGGTTGAAAAAATATTATTATGATACTGTTATTAAAGAAATGAAAAAAATTTATAATTACTCTTCTATTATGGCAGTTCCAAAAATTGTAAAGGTAGTTATAAATGCAGGAGTGGGAGATGCCACTCAGGATAAATCAGCTATTGATCCGGTTGTTGATGAATTGACAATAATTGCCGGTCAAAAAGCTGTTAAAACTTATGCAAAGAAGTCAATTTCCAATTTTCACTTAAGAAAGGGAATGCCAATAGGAGTAAGGGTTACACTCAGGGGAAATAGAATGTATGATTTTATTGATAAACTGATTTCTATAGCTTTACCGAGAGTAAGGGATTTTAAGGGTTTAAATCCGTCAAGTTTTGATGGAAGAGGAAATTATACTATTGGTTTAAGGGAGCAGCTTGTTTTCCCGGAGATAGATTATGACAAAATAAAGAAAGTTAGGGGTATGGATATTACAGTTGTAACTACTGCAAGAAATGATGAGGAAGCTTATACGCTTTTAAAGTTAATGGGTTTTCCATTTAGAGAAAAATAGGAGGGCTTATGGCAAAGAAATCTATGATAGCAAGATGGAAAAAACCAAAGAAATTTAAGGTCAGGGAATACAATAGATGTAGAGTTTGTGGCAGACCAAGAGCTTATATTAGGGATTTTGGGCTTTGTAGATGCTGTTTTAGAAAATTTGCTTCTGAGGGTTTGATTCCCGGGGTTAGAAAATCAAGTTGGTAGGAGAAATGTTATGGATTTAATTGCTGACACACTTACGAGAATAAGAAATGCAGTTGCAAGAAAATTTCCAGAAGTGGATGTGCTTAAGTCTAATATGATTAAAGACATACTTGAGATAATGAAGAAGGAAGGCTTTATAGAAGATTTTGTGCAGTCTGAGAAAAATCCATATGCTTTTACTGTAAAGCTTAAGTATTATAAGGGGAAAAGTGTAATTACTGGACTTAGAAGGATCAGTAAGTTTGGAAGAAGGGTTTATGTAAAAAAGGAAGAAATACCAAGAGTTTATAATAATCTTGGAATTGCTATTCTTTCGACATCCAAGGGCGTGCTTACTAATAAAGAAGCAAGGGCTCTTGGTGTAGGTGGTGAAGTTCTCTGTTACATCTGGTAGAGAGGTGAGGATATGTCCAGAATAGCGAAGAAACCAATTGTTGTTCCTGAAGGTATAAAAGTAAGTGTAGAAAAGAATATTGTAACTGTTGAAGGGAAGAATGGTAAATTACAGCAAACTTTTAAGCCAGAGTTTGTAAATATAAGAGTAGAGGGAAACCTTGTCTTTGTTGACAGGCTTGGTGAAGAAAGGATTCATAAGTCTTTACAGGGACTTTATCACAGGCTTATAACAAATATGATAAAAGGGCTTATTGAGCCATTTTCAAAAACATTACAGCTTCAGGGTATTGGTTACAAATGGGAACTTAAGGGTAATAAACTTGTTTTAAGTGTAGGTTTTTCAAAGCCTGTTGAATTTGAAATTGTAAAGGGGATTAATATAAAAGTTGAAAACCCACAAACTCTTGTGGTTAGTGGTATAGATAAACAGCTTGTGGGCCAGGTTGCAGCAAATATAAGGGCTATAAAACCACCTGAGCCGTATAAGGGTAAGGGAATAAGATATCTGAATGAAAGAGTGAAGATTAAAGAAGGTAAGGCAGCAAAGTAATTATAATAATTATTACAGGAGATGGAAGGATGATAGATATTAAAAAATGGAAAACAGAAAGAAGAGAAAAAGCAAGAAAAAGGGTAAAGTATTCTTTGAAAGTTTCTGATGATAGACCAAGGCTTATAGTTTATAAGTCGAGAAAGTATTTATATGCTCAGGTTGTGGATAAAAATGGGAAGGTACTGTGTGCAGTATCTTCTATATCGAAGTTTTTGAGGGATAAAAAGCTTGGTAAAAATATAGAAAGCGCAAAGGAAATTGGGCATGCTTTGGGCAGGCTTTTAAAAGAGAAGAATATTGAGAAAGTCTGCTTTGACAGAAATGGTTTCCCCTATCATGGTAAAATTAAAGCTCTGGCTGATGCCTGTAGAGAAGAAGGTATAAAATTTTAAGTATGTGAGGTGTGACAATGATTAAAGAAGAAAAAACGAAAAATGAATGGAAGGAAAGAGTTGTAAGTTTGAGAAGAGCAGCGAAGGTTACTGCTGGTGGGAAGAGATTTAGATTCAATGCCTTAGTTGTTGTAGGTAATGAGAAAGGAGTGGTGGGTATTGGCTATGGTAAAGCAAATGAACTTACGGATGCAATAAGAAAAGCAAGAGATAAGGCTATAAAATCAGCAAAGCCTGTAGTTTTAAAGGGAACTACGATTCCTCATGAAATAAAGGTAAAATATAAAAGTTCTATAATTTTTATGAAACCTGCTTCAAAAGGTACAGGTGTTATAGCTGGTGGAGCAGTTAGACCATTGCTTGAACTTGCGGGTATTCGTGATGTTTTAACAAAATCCTTAGGTTCAACAAATCCAACGAATCTTGTAAAGGCTACTATGCTTGCACTTGAGAGTTTGATGGATGTTAAGGAAGTAGCTGAAAGAAGAGGCAAAACTATTTCAGATATTTTTAAAACAACATATGCTACTGAATAAAAACGGAGGATATTAATGTCAAGGTTGATGCTTATTAAGCCCAAAGGGGCTACAAAGGAAAGAAAGAGAGTGGGTAGAGGTTCTGGAGGAGGAAAAGGTAGATATTGTGGTAGAGGTCTGAAGGGACAGAAGGCAAGAAGTGGTGGTGGGGTTAGACTGGGATTTGAAGGTGGACAGATGCCACTTTACAGAAGATTGCCCAAGAGAGGTTTTAAGAATATTGATAAGATCGAGTATAGGATTGTAAATATAGGAAAGCTGGCTGTTTTTTCCGATGGTGAGGAAATTGACATTAGGAAACTTGAAGAAAAAGGTCTTGTTAGTAGAGATAAATCCCCTGTTAAGTTACTTGGTGGTGGTGAGTTGAAAGTAAAAAATTTAAAAGTAAAAGTTAATGCTATATCAGAAAAGGCAAAAGAAGTAATTGAGCGACTTGGTGGAAGTGTAGAAATTGTTAAAAGTTTTTAGGCTGTGGAGTTATTATGTTTAAAGTGATAAAAAGTATTTTTAGTATTAAGGAGTTGAGAGATAGATTTTTTTTCACAATCTGGATGCTTATTTTATTCAGGGTTGGTGTTCAAATCCCTGTGCCCGGGGTAAACCTTCTACGTCTTCTTGAAATGACAAGAGGGGCATCTGGAGGAGGTTTTGCTGATTTTTTAAATTTGTTTACAGGTGGTGCAAGAGAGAATGCTTCGATATTTTCCCTTGGCGTGATGCCCTACATTACGGCTATGATAATCTTACAGCTTTTGAAAAGTGTGGTTCCTTCTTTAGATCAAATGTTAAAAGAAGGGCCTGAGGGTAGAAGAAAGTTTCAGCAATATGGTAGATATGGGACTGTTCTTGTAACTATTATCCAGGGTATAATATTTGCCAGAGGTCTTGTGGAGAGTAATAAAGCATATGGTTTTTTAACCATTGGTGAAATACCATTTATCTTGATTTTTACTCTTTCTGTAACTGCTGGTACTTTAATTCTTATGTGGATGGGAGAGCAAATTACTGAAAGGGGAATTGGTAATGGTATTTCACTCATAATAATGGTTGGTATTATTGCAAGATTGCCTCATTCTTTGTTCAGATTGTTTATTGGAGTTGAGAAAGGGGCAACAGATCCTTTGAACTTATTGATTGTTTTATTGTTATTTTTTGTAATTATTGGTTTTGTTGTATTTGAAGAGCTGGGAATGAGAAAGATTCCTATCCAGCATACTGGAAGAGGAGGGGGTTCTCAGTTTTCTTTCTTGCCGTTTAAGGTTAATCCAACAGGGGTTATACCTATTATTTTTGCTTCATCTTTGTTAATTTTCCCGGCTCAATTGAATAGCTGGTTTGGTGGGAAGATAGCCTTTTTGAAGGTTTTCAGTGAACAGATGTTACCGGGTAGGTTATGGTATTCTTTAGCGTATTTTGTATTAATATTGTTTTTTGCTTACTTTTATACTGAAGTTGAGGTTAATCCACATGATATCGCTGAAAATTTAAGAAGAGGCGGCGCTTTTATTCCCGGTGTTAGACCAGGACAGAAAACGGAAGAGTATTTAGCATATATCTTAAACAGGATTACATTACCGGGCGCAATTTTTCTTGGGATTATTGCTTTGATTCCTAATATTGTGATAAATATTTTAAATGTTCCCTCAAGCCTTGGTTATTTAATGGGTGGAACATCTTTGCTGATTATGGTTGGGGTTGCATTAGAAACATTGAAACAGATAGAGTCACTTTTTATAATGTATCATATGGAAGGGTTTTTGGTAAGAGCTGAAAAAAAGAAAGGAGCTTAGATGAATAATATTGCTTTAATTGCACCACCGGGTGGTGGTAAGGGAACTCAGGCTGAAAAAATTGTAAATAAACTGGGTATAGTACATATTTCTACGGGTGATATTTTCAGGTCAATAGTCAAGGGTACTTATAAGGGTAATTTCCCCTTAGATGAAATACTTTATTATATGAATAAGGGTTTGCTTGTTCCGGATGATATTGTTGTTAAGATTACACTTGACAGATTGAGCCAGGACGATTGTAAATCTGGATTTTTGCTTGATGGTTTTCCAAGAACATTAAATCAGGCGGAAAAATTTGATGAACTTGCTGGAGATAAGGCCTTAAATAAAGTGATATTGATAGATGTTAATGAAGATAGCTTGATAAAAAGACTTACAGGGAGAAGATCCTGTCCAAAGTGTGGAAAAATATACAACATATATTATTCACCTCCATTAAAGGATAATGTTTGTGATGTCGATGGTGAAAAGCTTATTATCCGAAGTGACGATCAGGAGGAAATAGTTAGGAAAAGACTTGAGGTATATAAAACTGAAACTTTACCATTGATTAATTACTATGAGAAAAAGAAAATACTTTATAAAATTGATGGTAATAAAACAGTTGAGGAGGTATTTAAACAGATTATGGAGGTTCTGGAGAGTAAATGATTGATAAGGAGGATGTGATTAGATGTGATGGTACTGTCGTAGAACAGTTACCAAATGCTATGTTTCTTGTGGAGCTGGATACTAAAAAAAGAGTTCTGGCTCACATTTCTGGTAAAATGAGAATGAATTATATTAAGATTACGCCGGGTGACAGAGTGACACTTGAAATTTCACCTTATGATCTAACAAAGGGAAGAATTGTTTATAGATATAAATAGAAGATGGTTTGATAAAGGGATTTTTTAGACTACTGAATGAGGCTTTTCCCTTTATTTTAGGTAGAAACAAGGAAATCCGGGAAAGTGACTGTGTGAAAGCTCAATTTTTGTGAATTTTTATCTGTATTGTGATTTTAAGATGTGATTGCGTGATAAAGAGGTGTTTGTCTTTCACTTTGCTGCGAATGCTTTTAAATGGATTTTCATACAGGCTTAACGGACGTGGAAAAGTTGTTTTTAGGCTTTAAATTTTTAAAAAAGTAATTTTACGTGGAGGAATTTTAATTATGAAAGTAAGAGCATCTGTAAAAAAGATATGTGAAAAGTGTAGAATTATAAGAAGAAATGGTCTTGTGTGGGTAATCTGTGAAAATGTTAAACATAAACAAAGACAGAGAGGCAAGAAAAGAAAATAGCTAAAGTGGAGGGATGAGATGGCAAGAATAGCAGGAAGGGAAATTCCTGGTAATAAGGCAGTATTTATTGGTTTAACTTATATTTATGGTATAGGAAGGGCAAGATCCCTTGAGATACTTGAGAAGGCTAAAATTGATCCTCACAAAAAGGTAAAGGATTTAACAGAAGAGGAACTGGCAAAAATAAGGGATATAATTGAAGCAAACTATAAGGTAGAAGGTGATCTTAGAACCGAAGTAGCCATGAACATTAAAAGGTTAATTGATATTGGTTGTTATAGAGGAATAAGGCATAAGGTTGGATTGCCTGTTAGAGGGCAGAGAACGAGGACAAATGCAAGAACCTGGAAAGGTCCAAGAGCTAATACAATAAGAAAGAAATAACAAAACATTTAGGGAGTATATATGGCAACAAAGAGTGTAGCAAGAAAAACTACTAGAAAGAAAAGAGAGAAGAAAGCAGTTATAGAAGGTATAGTGGTTATTCATTCTACTTTTAATAATACAATTGTAACCATTACAGATATGAATGGGAATGTAATCTCCTGGGCAAGTGCTGGTACAGTTGGGTTTAAAGGAACTAAAAAAGGAACGCCTTATGCTGCTCAGCTTGCGGCGGAAAAGGCTGGCGAAGCAGCCAAGGCTCATGGATTGCAGTATATACACATAAAAGTAAAGGGTCCGGGGGCAGGTAGAGAGGCTGCCATAAGAGCACTGGATGCCATCGGATTAAAAATCAAAACTTTAAGGGATGTTACACCAATACCACATAATGGTTGTAGACCGAGAAAGAAAAGAAGAGTTTAAAATAGGAGTTTTTTTATGGGAAGATATATTGGTCCGGTTTGCAGATTGTGTAGAAAAGAAGGAGTGAGGCTATTTTTAAAGGGGGAAAAGTGTTTTTCTCAGTCCTGTACTTTAAATAAGAAGCCTTATCCTCCTGGAAAGGTTTCTAAATTTTCAAAAAAACCTACAGAATATGCTTTACAGTTAAGAGAGAAGCAAAAAGTAAAAAGGTATTATGGGGTTCTTGAAAGGCAATTTAGAAAGTATTTTGTGATGGCTTCAAGACACAAGGGAGTTACGGGGGAAATTCTGTTGCAATATCTTGAAAGAAGACTTGATAATGTTATTTACAGGGCTGGTTTTGCAACTTCAAGGGCTTTTGCAAGACAGCTTGTTTCACATGGTCATGTTTATGTTAATGGCAGGAGGGTTAACATTCCTTCCTATATTGTGAGACTGAATGATGAAATTGAACTTTCACCAAAAGCTAAGACAATGGATGGAGTTGTAAAATCTATAGAGATTTCTGCCAACAGAGTTATTCCGTCATGGTTGAATGTTGATAATTCAGCAGTGAAAGTTAAAATTGCTGCAATTCCGACCCGCTCAGAAATGAACCTTGATATTGAGGTTAATGAACAGCTAATTGTAGAGCTCTATTCTAAGTAAGTTTATTTTTTAATTAGGAGGGTCGTTAAATGCAAAAAGATTTGTGGAAAGATATCATGTTTCCTTCTGAAATGAGATATGATAGCCACATATATTCTGATACATATGGCAAGTTTTCGATTTATCCATTTGAAAAAAGGGTAGGAATTACTATTGCTAATTCTCTTAGAAGGGTTTTATTGAGTGCTATTCCAGGTTATGCTATAACTTCAATAAAGATCGATGGAGTTAATCATGAGTTTGAACCTGTAGCCGGAGTAAAAGAAGATCTTACTGATATTATTTTAAATTTAAAGAAAGTCAGGATTAAGCTTGTAGATGGTAGTGAAAAAAAGATTATAAGGGTTTCAAAAAAAGGTAAAGGGGAATTTTTAGCCAAAGATTTGGCTGTGGATCCAACAATTGAAATATATAATCCCGATTTTAAGATTGCTACATTGAATGAAGATGCAAACCTGAATATGGATATTCAGGTTGAGCTGGGAAGGGGATATAGATCAGCAGAAGATTCGCTTGATTCAAATTCTGTTATTTCTGTGATTCCGATTGATGCTATTTTTTCTCCCGTGTTGAGAGTAAACTATGATATTGAAGATTATAGAGTAGGAGAAAAGACTGACTGTGAGAAGGTTATCCTGGAAATATGGACCAATGGAGTTGTAAAACCAATGGATGCTTTAACTTATGCTGCAAATCTTTTGAAGAAATATTTTTCTCTCTTTGGTGATTTTGAACCGGAAGAGGAAAAGGGTGAGAGCGAAACTATTACTGTGGCTTCAAAGGAAGAACTCTTTTCAAAATCTATTTCAGAGCTTGAGCTTTCTGTAAGGGCTTCTAATTGCTTGAGGGCAGCAAACATAACTACTATAGGGCAGTTAATGCAGTATACCAAACAGGATCTTTTAAATATTAAGAATTTTGGTAGAAAGTCTTTAACAGAAATTATTGATAAATTAAAATTGTATGGTTTAACTTTGAAAGATGGTGAGAGCACTGTAGAAGAATTTATAGAAAAGGAAGAAAAAGAAATCTTAGAGGAAGGAGAATAATATGAGACATAATGACAAAGTTAAAAGGTTAAGCAGAACCTATTCTCATAGAAAAGCTTTACTGAAAAATCTTGCCATAGCTCTTTTTAAGTATGAGTCTGTTAGAACAACTGTTGAGAAAGCAAAAGCCTTAAGACCTTTTGCCGAAAAACTTATTACAAAGGCAAAGAATGATACTGTGGCTTCAAGAAGACTTGTGTTTTCAAAATTGAGGGATAAAAAAATAGTCAAGAAACTTTTTGAGGATATTGCTCAGAGATACAAGAATAGAAATGGTGGTTATACAAGAATCTACAGGATAGGCACCAGACCCGGTGACAGCAGTGAAATGGCTATTATTGAACTTGTGGAGGAACTTCTAGTTGAAAAGTAAGAAGTTAGCAGTTTTGTTGACTTTTTATTTAGTGCCCCTATTATGTATAGGGGCTTTTTTTTTACCCCTCTCTTTTAAGATTTTTACTTTCTTTGCTCTCTTTTTCTTACTTTTCTTTTCTGGTTTGGAAAAGATTTTAGATTTTATAAAATTTTCCTTCTTTTCTATTCTTTTTTTATTGCCGTTTTTTTTTATAATGTTGTTTAATTTTAAGGAAGGAAAAGTTTTTAAGTTTTATTTTTGGAGTATTTATTCAGATGGACTTTTTAGAGCAATGAATTATTTATTTTTTGTTTTATTGCTTTCAATTATTTCTTTTTATGTCTTAAAGGTAATATTTTCATTTCGGCAATTGAAAGAGTTAAATTTCTGGGGAGTAACACTTCTTTTTAAGGTGTTTGAGTTTTATGAAATATTGATAAGCGAAATAGTTTTTAGTATTCCAAAACTAAGTGTGAAGTTTTTAGTTGATTTGATAGAAAGGAAATATATAGATTTGAAAAGAAAAAATGTTTTTGAAATTCAGCAAAAGAAACAGGATATTGGAAAATAGTTGTTATTGGCGCAATTTTAATGAGTATCTAAAATGTTTGCTCTCTCCTCGATTATATTTGAGGAAAAATCCTTGATTGTGCGGCCGGGCTTTTCTTTTATTTCTGAAGCTGTAGATACGGGTATGATGTTATAGCGTCTGATGTAATGATATGGAAAAAAGAGAGCTTGAAGAAAACAGAAATAAAATGCTTAAGATTTTGAAGTTTAAAGATTGAAATTAGAAAATTTTAAATAATTATTGAAACTATATACAACTTAATCTATAATTTACTTGATAATATCAAATAAGGGGGAAATGAGAAAATGATGGGTTTAATTTTAGCATTTGTATTGTTGTTCCTTGTGGATTGTAGTGGTAATAAAGAGGTAAAACCTGAAGCTCTGAAGGCTTTGGAAGTAGAAGATGAAGGATTCCTTTCAACTTTTGGACCGATTGTTATCAAGGATGATGAGGATGTTTTGAGTTTTAAAGTCTTTTATTATACACAACAGCCAGAGAAGGGTAAGTTGATAATATTCAGGCCTGCAGATAATATTGTTTTGGATGAGAAAAGTAATAGCAGTTTTCACAAGTTTATTATTAGACCGGTTAATGAGCTTACAGTTTTTCAGATACTTTCCTTTGAAGAGGTAGTCAACAAGAAAATTGTAAAAATAACACTACCTCATTCTACACCATATAAGTTTGCGGTTTTTGGTGGGTTTATGGAGAATGAAGAGAAATTTAAAAGTGTATGCAGTAATATAGGTAATAATTTACCTGTTTTTGTTATTCATACTGGAAATATGGTTAAAAAACCTCGAAATCTTACTATGTGGACAGAGTTTTTTAAAGTATGTGAAGATTTTTTTGTCAACTCTGTATTTTTGCCTGTTTTAACAGAAAATGAGATAACAAATGATTTAGTGAGGGAGTTTTTTAATTTTGAGAAAGAGTATTATATGTCTAAGTATTCAGGACTTAGGGTTTTTGTTTTGAATACGGATCTTGATTTTAAAAAGGGGTCGAAACAATACAGGTGGTTTGAAGAAAACTTGAAGAAAGCCGGGACGATGGATTGGAAGGTTGTTGTTTTGCTTGAATCTCCTTTTTCTTCAGTTAATAATGAAAAGATTAAATTAATAAACACTGAATTGTTACCACTTTTTGAAAGTTATAAAGTTAATCTGGTTTTAAATGGCGGCAGAAAAGGATATGAAAGATATGTAAAAAACAATGTTACATATGTAAGAACTTCCTGTGGTGAGTTGATCAGAGAAATAGCAAAAGATAATAGTTTTCTTCTTAAAAGGGAGAATGATGAAAATTTTATTATAATAGAGGTTTTAAAGAAAAGACTTCTTGGAAAGGTGTATAACTGGAAAAATGAAATGATTGATGAATTTCAGATAATTGAGTAGGAAAAATTTTATTTTATTTTTCCACCAATAGTCTCCGCTGGTCTAACTACTTTAGTAAGGTGCGAAAACTCCCTTGCAAGAGGTATTGCTCTACTAAACTGACAGGACGTCAGCGTTGAAGCAAACTGGTGCTTTTATCCAGGGAGATTTTTCGTGCTTTACCTTTCCTGACTTCATCGGTGAAATTTTGTAATTTATTACCTCGCAAAAAGTTAACTTTTTTACAAGGCACTACACATACTTTTACCTTATTGATTGCTCTGTGGATTAGTTTACCTCGAAAGGAACAGTTGATAAGGTTTTATTTACTACTTTGTATATCCTTCTTGCATTCTCTGTTGCAGCTGAAGGAACTCTCTATCTTTTTCCTGTTTTCGTCTCCTTTAATATGCTAATCTGAACATTAAGTAATTCATTATCTTTCGCCGTACCAATATGACGAACAATAACTTGCCTTACCTTGTCATCCTTGCAAGTTTTTGTCCCGCGTTTTTGCCTATTTTCCGATGAAGTCGGGAAAAAGATAGCCTTTTAAAAGGTGAACATACCAGCGGGGACAGCTTTAGCGGTAGCAGTTGTTGCTGGCTTGCAAAAGCCAGCAACAACTGCCTGTCGATTTTGATAAAATGAAAAGGCAAATATCCTATTTTAGAGGAAACACAAACTTTATTACTTTACCTTCCTTTAGATTTTCAACTGAAATATTTCCCCCGAGTTCTCCTGCAAGAAGTTTTACAAGCTTCAAACCAAACCCTTTTGGTGCTTCAAGGTATTCTGGCAGGAGAGTTTTACCATTATCAAAAATCTCCAAACACATTCTTTCTTCATCAAGATTTTTTAAATTTACTGCAATTTTTGGCTTTTCTACATTTTCAAAAGAATATTTTAGAGAGTTTGTCAGAAGTTCGTTAAGTATAAGTCCAATAAATGTAGATTTCTTAAGTGTAAATTCTCTATCAGCAATACTGTATTCTAGGTTAATTCTCTGGCTTTCAACAAAAGATTCCTTTATAAAATTAATTATTCTTTCAAGATATCTTTTTATTGAAATACTCTGAATCCCTCCTGAGTAATAAAGAAGCTCATAAAGATACGATATAGAAAATATTCTCTTCTTGAGCCTTTCAAGAACTTCAAGTATATAACTGCTTTCACCATTATTATTGTTCATTTCAAGGCTTATTAAAGAAATCACCATATTAAATGAATTCTTTACCCTGTGCTGAAGTTCCTTAAGATACAATTCTTTTTCAGAAAGCAAATTAGATAGTTCACTCTGTGTTTTTTTGTAAGAAGTTATATCATAAATATATCCCACAAGATTAATCAGTCTTTCACCATCAAAATTTCCAATCCCCTTCTCCCGAACCCATTTTTCTTCTCCTTTTGAAGTTATAACTCTGTATTCAATCTCATAATGAGATTTATTTTTTACACCCTCCTGAACTTTATCATATACTATCTGCCTATCATCGGGATGTATCAAACTGGCATAGGAAATTCTTTTGTTGTCAATGAGATCCTCTGGACTATATCCAAGAATATCAGTTACAGCATCACTAATATACTTCATTGTCCAGTTTTCATCATTCAAACAAATATACGCAATGCCGGGAAGACTTGAAATCAAACTGCTTAAAAACCTTTCTTTTCTGATCAACTCCTTTTCATAAACCTTTCTCTTGGTAACATCCCTTGCAACCCCAATAATTGCAACAAGTTCACCATTTTCATAAACCGGCTTGTTGTGTTGCTCAACCCAGATTAATTCACCATCCTTTCGGTAAAATCTCAGGACCACAGGCTTATTAAATATCTCTGAATTTGGACTAATATCACTCAAAATTCTTTTATCATCAGGATGTACAATTTTATACCCAAGATAGGGATCATTGTAATACTCTTCAGGAGTATATCCGGTAATTTCAGTTGAAGAAGGACTTACATATTCAAAATGAGGTTCTGGCTTAAGTTTGTAAAAGTATATTAAATCAGTAGTATGCTCCATTACAAGGTTAAGAATCTTTCTCTGCCTTTCAAATTCTTCAAGAAGTCTTTTCTTCTCTGTGATCTCCTGTGTCATCTCAATTGCGCCAATCACATTTTCTCCATCAACAACAGGAAAACCCTTTATAAGCCACCATCTTTTATCATGCTCTGTGAAAACTTCATACTCTCTGTATTCTTTGTATTTAATAGCATCTCTTACCGGACACCTTTCACAGGGAAGTTTTCTCTTATGCCACAATTCATAGCAATACTTCCCTATTAAGTCTTGCTGCTTTAATCCTATAGAATCTGCAGCAGCCTTGTTTGCCCAGATAATTCTATTATAGACATCCTGAAAAATTATATGTTCTGAAATACTTGAAAATATAATATTTTCCTTGAGTTCAGAAAGTTTCTGACTGAACTTTTCTGTGGAAATGACTCTCTCAAGAATTCTTAATGCTCTGTTTGTTAAATAAAGTAATAGTCTGGGAGAAACTGGTTTCGATAAAATACCGAAAACCTCACAGTTTGAAAATGATTCTATTATATCGGAATCCCCTGAAACTAAAATTAAAGGAATACCCTTCTTTTCAAAAAAATCTCTTGCAACTACTATCTCACTGAAAGAAAAACTTTCTGCATCAAAAATAACAAAGTTAGGAGTCTCTTTTTCAAACAGATCGGTTATAGAACGATATAAAGCAACCTCAAGGTTAGAAAATTTATCAAGTTCAAAATTTTTTTCATCTTTTGATACTAATATTAGTTTCTTTTCCATTTACAAAAAACATCGAAATTTTTTAATTTTATTATAAAAAAATAAAATAAAAAGTCAATATTCCCACGAAAAACTATACCCTGTGGTCAAGTGTAACAATTTTACTCTTCCACCTTTCAGTTTTATACCATATATATGAGAAAGAAAAACCCAAAAACCATCCCAGTGGAATACTTACCCACAGGCCGTTTATCCCAAAAAATCTTGAAAGTAAAGCAGCAAAAGGAATTCTTCCAACCCACAATGAAAGAAAAGAAGAAATCATCGGTATAAATGTTTCCCCTGCTCCCATAAGTAGACCATTAGTTACTACAAGTGCAGAGAATAGAAGATACCCAGGGCTCACTATTCTAAAATAACTATGTCCAATCTCGACAACCTTAACATCTCTTGTAAAAAGCATTATGACATTTGCTCCATAAAAAATTAACAAAAGAGAAATTAAAATAGATACAAGACTGGAAAGCAAAAAAGTTATTAGATATCCATTCTTACTTCTTTGAAACAAGCCAGCTCCAAAATTCTGCCCAGAAAAATTTGTAAGTGCTATAGAAAAATTAAGAGCAGGCATTATTACAAAAGCTTCAACCCTGCCTGCCGCTGTAATTGCTGCTATAGCATCCGCTCCAAAATTGCTTATAAGTCTATAAAGTGCGATCATAGAAAAACCCACAAGAGTCTGCTGAATTCCAGATGGAATTCCAAGTTTAAGTGCCAAAAGGAAAAATTTTTTATCGAATTTAAATTGCCGGATATTTATCTTCAAAACTTTATGAGTTAGATGAAGAAATAGAGCACAAAATAAAAAACTGATAGCCTGTGAAATTACTGTAGCTAATGCTGACCCTCCAACACCCCATCCAAAACCTACTACGAATAAAATATCAAGCCCTGCATTAAGCAAAGTAGCAAGAATAAGAAAATAGAGTGGTGTTTTTGAATCCCCCAATCCTCTTAAAATTGAAGAAATATTGTTATATCCAAACACAAAAAAAAGCCCGCCAAAAGAGATATCTAAATATGCTTTTGCATCTGGAAGGATTTCAAAAGGTATGAACAATCTTTGAAGAAAAAAAGAGGATAACATTAACCCTGCTATTGAAAAAATTGAAGATACAAAAATTACAAAATAATAACTCGAATATATCACCTTTTTTAGCTTAGAATAATCCTTTGCACCGAAGTATTGAGCTACTAAAATTGAAAACCCGGTAGATAGGCCAATTATCATTGATGTAAAAGCAAATATATAAGGAAAAGCACCACCTATTGCTGCAAGACCATTTTTACCCACAAAATTTCCAACAACTATGCTATCTGTAATAGCATAAAGCTGCTGAAAAAAATTACCAAGGAATAGAGGAATAGAAAATCTTACAATATGTTTTATCTCTTTTCCTTTTGTAAGATCATTCATATCTACTTCTTTAAATAGGGAATGTATTCTTTATCAGTTTTCAGAATATGATTTTTTACCCACTCAGAAAGAAAATCTACAATATCTTTTGTTAACTCCTCCTTACCATCCATAAAATTTCCAATAAATTCCTTCACCTTTTTTACAAAAGTATCATGCTCATCTTTATGTCTCTGGTAATCCGGATAGCTTGCCTGCCTCATAAGATACTCTTCAGTAGAAAAATGGTATTTTGTGTAATCAAAAAGCTTTTCCAGTATTATCTCTAAATCTTTTCTTGTCTTATTCTCATCAAAATCCCGCGAAAGTGTATTCAAAAGCTCTACCAGTCCCCTGTGCTGTTTATCAACAGTATCAATTCCTGTAATGAATTCATCTCCCCACTCAATTAAACTCATATCTTCCTCCTGGATTTAAAATCAAAAATCATCCTTTTATTGTTAAATCCAGATAGGTAGAGTGCATAAAAAGTCCACGAAATACTAAAAAACCCACACTCTTTAAAAAAATTTTCATTAAAGTCTTAAAAATAAAAAAAGTACTTGTCTACAGATTAGCCTTTCTAACAAATCAAATAACAATAAATTTTGAAGAAAAAATCTCTTTCTTGCTGCAAGAAATAAAAATATTTTTTAAACCCTGCTTTAGCAGTTAATTTTACCAGAAATTGCACTTTTAGCTAAAAAAGTCAAACTTTAACTTTTTTAATGGCAACACATTAAAAAACACCACTCAAGAAGTTTTTATTAGAACCACATTAAAATCAAGCAATCCAGAAATCTTACAAAAAACCCTCTAAATTAACTTCCCTCCACCACCACATTCGTCCTTAAACTAAAATCCGGACAAAAACTCACAATACCTGAGTTTTTGTCCGGCCTTATCTACAGTCAAGCACCTTAAACAATTTCCTACAATAAAAACCTTTTATTTTGTAGGAACTAACTCAGCTTCTGGTACAGAAGCATCTACAGTAAGCTCTATTGAAATTGTTTCACTTTCATTACCAAGCAAATCAATTGCTTTTGCTGTAATCTTATGTGTTCCTGCAGTAAGTCTTATTGGATATTGATAATCTTTTTCTTCTCCATCATCAATAGAATAAACAATCCTTGCAACTCCTGTTTCTGCATCACTGGCTTTTATAACCACAGGAGTTTTATCTGATATATACTTTACTCCATCCTTTTCAAAAGGTTCAGGATTTATTACAAACTCTACTGTGGGCGCATTGATATCAAGATAGTAAATATAAGCTTTCTTTATGGAAGAATTACCAACATTATCTATAGCAAGGTACTCAACCTTGTGAAGTCCTGCTGTCTCTACCGGGGCAAAAGGCCCTTCATATTCTTTCATTTCACCTTCATCAATACTGTACTGAACTGACTTTACTCCAGATAAAGCATCATGGGCAAAGATACCAAAATTATAGTCCTTACCAACATAAAGAACATCACCAATTTTTACAGGCTTCTTATCACTTGCAAGCATAACTTCTGGTGCTGTTTTATCGAGAATAAACTCATAGAATTTTACTTTTGACATATTCCCTACATTATCTTCCACTTTATAACCGATCAAATGTTTCCCTTCTTCTAAAAAGCCGATTGGATTTTCATAAATACCAAAATCCGAGTCGTCCACCATTACATAAACAGTTTTTACACCAGAGCCCTCATCCCTGGCCTCAATAACAAACTTTACATCACCTGAAGCATAATCCATATTACCATCATTATAAGTAATTCCCTCAACCGCTTTTACTTCTTTTTCTTCTGTTACTACACTACTTGCACTACTTTCAGAAGATTGAACCTCAACCCCCTGATCCGGGGCTTCTGTCTTCTGAGCAAAAGCGACAGTCATTGCCACAAGTAAAACAACCAAACTTAAATAAAATCTTCTCATAAGTTTATCCCTCCTTTTACATTTTATTTTTCAGGATTATAAGTATTAATAATTCTAAATCATTTTTTTAAAAAAAACAAATCCTGATTGATTATTTAGGGACTATTTTTTTACTATTTCTCTGTTTATGAAATTCGCCTCTTCCTTTTCAAGAACTTTTTCCACATCTATTAAAGAGTAAAGAATATTATCAGATTTTAAAATACCCTTTATCATCTCTCTCCTTTCTTTTTCTGTCTTTGTTACGTCAATTCTTTGAATTGCAGAATCGCTTGTAGAAAAAACATAACTGAAATCATCTACAAGTAAACCTACAAGCACATTATTTATGTTTACTATTATAACTTTCTTCTCTCTCTGTTCTTTATCCTCTGAGGAAACTTCTTCTTTCTTTTCCCTCAAGTTTAATTTCTTTTTCATTGAAATTACAGGAACTATTATACCTCTTAAACTTATTATCCCTTCAACAAAGCCAGGGGCATCTGGCATCCAGGTTATCTTATCAACTTTAAGAACTCTTTGGACCTTATCAACATCAATGCAGTAAAAATTATCTGAAATTTTAAAACCAACAAACTGTTTATCCATAAAGCCCTTCTTTCTATCCCCTATTTATTCCAGAAAATCTCTAACTTATAATTCCAACCGTAGGGTTTTCCCTCACTATCAGGGGTAACAATCAAATAACCTTCTTTTAAATCAACAAAAAATCCTTTCTCAAGTTGAAAATTTCCCTTGACTTCAGCAAGAAATGACTGAACATCAATATAACCAAAAACACCAGGATTGAGATTTGTGTTTGCAATAATTAAATAGGATGGATACTTTTCCAGTTGCCCGCCTTCTTTTTTAAATAACCTTGAAACGACATTCGTAAGAACATCTTTGTCAGTAGAAAATATAAGGTCATTTTCTATAATTCCATAGTAAATCGAAAGATTTTTCGTAGAATATCTGTAAAATGGGTAGGTAAACATTTCAAAAGAATAAACCTTTTCACCACTTTTGATGATTGCCTGATTCAAATTATCAATAAAATTCTTTGCCACCCCAACATCATAAAGTCCATAGCATCCATAAACAACATAATAATTCTTGGAAGTATCAATACTTTCTGCAACAATCCTTATCCTTCCATCTCCATTAAAAATGAAGTCTTTCTCAAAATCAAGCTTATACTTAGTTTTTATCTCGGCAGTGAATGATTTTAAACCAAGTATGTCAAGTTTATCTAAATACTGAAGATACCTGTATAAAAGGGGAATATTCAAGTTTAAGACTACAATAAAGGCAGGAGTGGAAATACCATAATCAATAAAATTCAATTTTTCTTTTGCATTAAAAGTTTTTATAGAATTAATGAAACGCACCTGTTCATCTGAAATAATTCCCGAATATCCCTTAAGTTCAATTTTTCCTTTTGTGAAATTAAGATTTAAACCTGTAAAACTATATGGTAAATTTATATTTAAAGTAACTCCGCCAGAGGAGGTAATTTCACTTAAATAATTTCCGTTGAACCAGACGAAATAGTTATTCCACTTAAAATCCAGTTTTTTCGATGCAATATTAAAAGCTTCTATTTCGATAAGTTTTTTTTCCTTCGAAATAGAACTGAGTAATTCATTGTTTTTCGATAAAGCAAGATAATTACCTAAAAATACATAACTTAGAGAAGACAAATTCCTGTCTATGAAACTCTTTATTGTCTTTTTTGAACTTACAGGAATTAATAAGTAGCCACTTTCATTAGAAATATGAACATATACAACTGGTTTTTTAATATCTATACCCGCAGCAGTAAGTTCTTTATTGTTGAATATATCAATTCCTACGGAAGAGCGAGACTGCAAGGAATATTCATTTATAATCTGATAATAATTTTTATCATAGATTCTTTTCAAAAGATTGGTGAAATCCGAATTGAAGTTTTCCATTGAAGAAAAACAGATTAAAAGGTTACATTCTCTAACATAATTTTTAACTTCATCGTCAGAAAAAGCGTAAGTAGCTGTAAGAAGAAGAAAACAAAAAATCAACCTGAAAATTGATATTTCTATTTTCACATAATCACCTCTTTAGGATTTATTGAACTTTCTTCAGTTGTTTTCGAAAGAAAAACATTATTAACTTTATATTTTAAATTTCCGAATTCTCCAAGGTTATAAAAGTTTATACCTAAAACATCTATGTTTACTTTAATAGGAGCCGCATTCTCATAAGCTAATCTCAATGCCTCCAGTGAACTCATATAAACTTTCTTTGTAAAAAGTCCAACTTTAAAAACACAGAGCGCAGAATCAGGAGTGTTTATTTTTTTAATAATTTTAACACACTTCAGTTTTATTCCAAACATAGAAAAAAATTTTTTAGAAAAAGGGTGCTTAAAAAAAAGAGTAAAAATTGTATTTTCTTCAAGTAAAAATCCTGAATGTAAAAAGACTTTTCCCTCTTCTGGATTTTTTGATTTTAAAAGAACATGATATCTTCCTGAAGCTGGATCAATAAAGACTTTATCCACTTTCATCTTAAGCCATCTTCGCCAGGGAAAAGAAAAAAATTTACTGATTATCCTGAATTTCATTTCTGTTGCTTTCCTCCGAAAAGCAAGTTTTCATTTAAAAATTTAACAAAAAAACAAAAAAAAATCAAATGAAATGGGTATTACCCCTTTTGCCCGTTAATTTTATCAAAAACTAAAGATTTACCAAAAACAGACATATTCTAAGTACTTTAACAGCAGTATTTTATAAAAAAGCTACTTTGTAAGTTTTTATAAAAATTTCATAAAATCAACAGACAACCCTTTCAATCCTCCATATTATGTCTTATTTGTATTCGTCAATAACTCAAAACCAGCACCTTCAAAAAGAGACTCAAGATTATAAAAATTTCTTACCTCCTCAAGGAAAACATGGACTATAATGTTTCCAAAGTCCATAAGACACCACCCATCATGCCATTCTTCAAGAGGGTTTTTAAGGTAAAGAAAATACTTCTCCATAAGTTCAATCAATTTATTTCTTGCCGCCTCTATCTGCATAAGACTTTCAGCTGTGGAAACTATAAAGTAATCAGCAATAATAGAATGCCCCTTTGAATAATACTGAAGAATATTATAAAGTTTCAATCTCTCCATTTCACTTATTATTTCTTTCAGTATTTTTTCTTCCATAAAACACCGATTAAAACTTATGGAGAGTTTGTATTACAGTTTCTTTTGGCAATTCCCGCATTACCACATTATAATAAATATCAGCAAACTCATAAAAGGACAATTTTGTCAGACCTGTTTGTTTCTTTATCTCATCAAATTCTATTTTTTCTACCTCTCCCAGATTCTTTTCTTTAATCTTATCAAACCTTCCTTGTTCAAAGTCATACAATAAGTTTAAGCTTTTTAAAAACTTACAAAAATGGTAAAATCTTTTACCGGTTGCCTCTATAAAAATCACATTTCTGAAAAAGTTATAGATTTCTTCATCTGTAAAATTCTTAAGCCTGTACTCTTTTCTTAAATTATCAAGGAATTTTTTTATTTTCTCATTATTTAAAGAGTTTAACTTTACTACAAAATTATCCCTTCTGGCAAAACTCAACTGGAGCTCTTTATCAAGTAAGTCCATAAAGTTATAATATTGAGCCCTATTAAGTTCTCTTAAAATAATCCTGTAGTAAAATCCAAGTGTTTGCTGGGGATTAAAAATTGCAATGGCTTCGGAATACTGTAACTCTTTCCACTTCCTATAAAAATTGGTATCAGACTCAAGTCTTTTTTTAATAAGTTCTCCTCCGGTTTCAAAATCAGCCCTCTTAAAACAACTGAATTCTTCCTCCTTTAAGAGACCATAAAATGAATCTATCCTTTTTTGAAACCTGTACTTCTCACTTGTAACTGTGCAGGAAAAAATTACAAGACCGATCAAAATTATGATGAATAATCTTTTATACATATCATTCTTCTCCCTTATTTTATTGTTTTTTTTCTTCTTCCGGTACAAGTACATTTTCAAAAATTTGAGTGTTTTCATCAGGAAGAAATTCGAAAAGTGTATCAGGAATATTTTCATTAAATTTTTCGTATTTAATTGCAAGCTCAATTGTATTTCCGAGTTGATTCTTTGCTTCAACCTTTAATATGTCGCCTTCTTCGCTGAAGATAAGATTTATATAATTAAAACCGCTTGCTGGATTTTTTGGAATAAAATTGAGCTTATAAGCTTTTTTGTTTTGAAAACTTACAGTATACCCTTCTTTTGGGAGCATTGGAGCATATTCTTTTAATAATCTTTCGATGTTCCAACCTATCATAGGTGTGCGTTTGTCCTTTAAAAGAGTTTCTCTTATAGCTATGTTTTGATCTTTTAAGTAAATCCATAGATTCTTTCCATCGGATAGAATTTTACTGCCTGTATCGTAAAATTCCCCTTTTTGATTTTTACCATAATAGCTAAACAAAAACTTATTTGGGCTTTTATACTTTATTGAGCCAAAAAAAGTTTTATTCTGAATAGAATAAACAAAACTACCACTAAAAGTTCTTATTTTGGTAATTCTGTTCTTCACTATTTCAACAAGCTCTCTGGAACTCACAACTTTTATTTTCTCAGGAAAAACAAAGCCAAAACAAAATAGAACCAGAAAAATTAATAGAAGCTTTTTCATCCAGTTTTACCCCCACAATTTTTATTGCCGGGGACGGGACTTGAACCCACACGACCTTGCGGTCACTAGACCCTGAATCTAGCGCGTCTGCCAGTTCCGCCACCCCGGCATTAACTCTGAATTGCATAAAAAACAACTTTTAATATTATACCTTTCCCGGAAATGGTTGTCCAATTTTTTAATATAAAGCAAGTTAAACAGAATCACAACTTATTCAAACACCTTACTATTTCACCAATATACATCCTGTGAAAATCATTTGCTTCATAATTCTCGAGAATAGAATAATCTAAAATACTCTCTTTCTTAATATCCTGAAAGTATATTTTTCTGCAGATTAATACTAAAAAAGCCTCTTTAAAGAAAATTGTCTTTGTAGAAGGTTCTTCCAGAGGTGTTAAGCCGGCTTTTTTTACCTTATCTTGATTTCTGCCAGAAACATTACCACATACCGTAAGGGCATTTCTATACTTTTCCTTAAAAAAGGATAAAGAAAAAAATACATTTTTTTCCATAAAATTAAATGTATATCTTTGAGGCCTTATGAAGCAAAAAGCTACAGGTTTATTCCAGAGATTGCCGATTGCCCCCCAGCTTGCTGTCATCGTATTAAAGCTATCTTTAGTTCCGGATGTAATTAGCATCCAGCCGTTACCTATTAAATCAATAAAGTTTTTTTGAATTGAAAGCGGACTTATTTCTGAAAATTCCTCAAGCATATTCACTCCAGATTTAAAATTTTATTTATAATTTCTTTGCCTTCATTTTTCTTTATGGTAATATTATGCTTTACAGGCAAAGATTTTAGAATTTGTAAATTTTCAGGTACAGGGAAGCCTGTAATTCTATACAACTCATTTAAGGTAAAGAATTCATCTTTACTCTCCTTGCCGGTTATAGCAAAGTAAACAGCATTATTGAACTTGTATGGAGAGGCAGTACTGCAAACTATTGCAGGTGTATTGTCAGAAAATTTCTCTACATACTTTCTGTACACACATACTCCAACAGCACTGTGAGTATCTAACAAATAACCGTATTTTTCATAAACATTCTTTATTTCCTTGAGTGTTTCCTCTTCAGTTGCAAAATCTCCATACATTACACTTTGCATTCTTCCCTTTGTAGTTTCATCAATTTTAAACTCTCCCCTGCTTTTCAAATCATCATACCATTTTACAATCTTGTAAGGATTTCTACCTGAAAGTTCAAAAAGAAATCTTTCAAGATTTGATGAGATCAAAATATCCATTGATGGACTGACAGTTTTAAAAAACTTTCTGTTTTTATTATAAACTCCACTTCCTATAAAATCGGAAAGTACATTGTTACTGTTTGAAGCACATATAAATTTCTTAACAGGTAGCCCCATAATCTTTGCATAGTAAGCAGCGAGAATGTTACCGAAATTCCCGGTGGGGACACATATATTTATTTCATCCCCGAAATATATCATTTTTGCCTCGATAAGCTTTAAATAGCCCCAGAAATAATAAACTATCTGCGGTAGAAGCCTTCCCCAGTTTATTGAATTCGCAGAGGATAGGTCGAAACCCTTACTTAAAAGAAAATCTCTATACTCTTTATCCCCGAAAATCTCTTTAACCATATTCTGACAGTCATCAAAATTTCCATTTACACCTACGACAAAAGTATTCTTGCCATCCGTCGTGGTCATCTGAAGCTTCTGGATTTCACTTACACCATCCTGGGGAAAAAACACAATAATTTTTGTGCCATCCACATCTTTATACCCTTCAAGTGCAGCTTTACCGGTATCACCAGAAGTAGCGACAAGTATAACAACCTCTCTATTGTATTTTAGCTTTTTCATTGCCCCCACAAGAAGATATGGCATAATCTGCAATGCCACATCCTTAAAGGCAGCGGTAGGCCCGTGCCACAACTCAAGTATCGATAAATTATCACTTAAAACCTTCAAAGGACATATATCCGGTGAAGAAAACTTCTTCTCATTGTAAGCATTCTGAATAAAACCCACTATTTCTTCTTCTGTAAATTCAATATCACTGCCCGTCAAAAATCCTTTCATTACTGCAAAGGCAACTTCTTGATATGTCTTGCCTTTTAATTCCATAACATCGATAGAAGGAAATTTTTCACAAACAAACAGTCCTCCCTTCGGCACCATACCAAGAATAATTGCTTCGCTACTTTTTACAGGAGAAAAGTTCCCTCTTGTGCTTATGTAATCCATTTTTCTCTCCCGCTTATATTTTAACTAAAAAAGTTATATTGCACAAAAATGTTTAAAATGAAATATTTGCCCCGAAATAGTAGTAATATTTATTATAATTTCCAAAATATCCAACCTCAAGAAAGGGATTAAAAGGCAATGAATAACCCAGTATACTTCCTATGTATATTCTACTGTAAAAAACACTAAAGTAATCAAGGGAAGTTAATAAAAACCTGTATCCTGTTGCTATTCCTAAATAATTCAGAAAAACTGGAAAAAGTCCCAGTCCACTATCCACATCAAGTCTCAAAAAGAAACCACTATCAAGGCTTAAGAACTTATCACTCAATCTATTCTCATCGTATAATGTATTAAATGATCCCCAGAAATCAATATTTTTACCCAATCCATAAGAATTTAATGTTGAAAAACCTCCACTTAAAGCCACATAAAACAATCCTGAATTATAGTATAAGTAAGAAGTAAGTCTCACTTCATTTGTAGAATAATCATATACTACATTAAAACCATTGCCAAATCTATTCCCATATAATGGCATACGGTCAAGGCTATTATAACTAAATCCATAACCTGTGGAAAAAACGCTTGTTATCCATTTTTCGCCATTAAATAAATTATTTGCCCCGGCAAACAATTGGAGAATTGCTCTGGTAGAAAAAAAGTAAAAATTTCTAAACATTTTGAACTCAAGAAAAGTAGAAGGAGAAAAATCAACTTCATCATATCCAGCCGAAACAGAAAAATTAACAGGGAATGTAGAGTTTTGCCACTTAAAACCTATGGTTTCCTCTGAACTCCCATTGAAAGGATTGCCAAGTGTACTAAAGAAAAGTGAAAAATCGTTTTCACCAAGGGGATCAGTGGACTTTGTATAGAAACCCATAAATTGAAAGTCTTTGTCCCTCAAAGGTAAATAAATGAAAAAAGGTAGCCAGAATGCTGGAAGATAAAATGGAAGCGAATTGTAGGGCTTTAAATTAAAACCGGCAAATTCTGCTTCATTTTCACTGAAAACTAAAAGTTTTTCTGTTGTTATTGAGTTTGTTATAAACTTAAATTTCTCTTGGAAATTTTCAATTATAACTATCTCATCGTATTCTGTAAGTCGTTTGATATAAACAAGATTTTTGCCAGCAGGCACTGGATTATAAATTCCTCCGAAAACATTTTCATCCTGAAGTAGTATTCTACCTTTCTCAAAATCAATTATTCCAAGTCTTGAAAGGGAAATTCTATCCTTGAGATAAAAATTAAAATAAATTTTATTTCCCTGGACAGACATGGCTTCAATCCAGATGTTGGATGGTAACTTTACCACTTCAAAATCGCCTTCATCACTCTGGATAACAATCCTTCTCTGATTTGAACTTATGTACATAAATGCTAATTTGCCATCTTCTAAAAATGCTGGATAATCAAAAAAGCAACTTTCGTTTCCTTTCAGGATAAAACTTTCACATCCATTTGAAAGCATGGCAAGATGAATCGAGTGTCTATCAACCTTTGTGACCACAATTTTATCTTTGTAAAAAGCCAGTTTACTGGTGTTTGTAAACACTTTTCCCGTAAAACAATTTTTTACAGGATCATACTCCTTTACTATCGATTTTGGAGTTTGCTCAAAAACTTCATACACAACAGGATAAATCTTTTTACTTTTCTCATCAACATAAAAATTTTCTACGCCTGTGAGTACCTTTTTCTTTTTAAAATTGAAGGAATTAATCTGATAAATTTCACCTTCTTCTGCATCAAGATAGAATATTTCATCCTCAAATTTCGATAAATTTTTAATGTAAACAGATGTAGCGAGTTTTCTTTCATTATAGCTTGAAACTCTATCAACAACAAATTCTTTTGAAAAATTTTCCCACTCAGTGGAAAGAGAAACCCCATAAATATTACCAAAAGAAAAGTAAAAAGTGTATGGAATCACAAGCCTGTTATTGTTGTACCATAAAAGTGCATACTTTTCCCAGCCATACTTATCAATTAAATACTTATTAAAAAGCCCTCCATAGATATAGTGTAAATTTCCTTTTTTATAGTAAGGTCTATAATGTGAAACCTTACCAAGTGATTGAAATTTTTCCTCAAGCTTATGCTGTGCAAGCAATGCTTTAGAGCCAGGCGCATTTGCCCTTCCATCACCCTCCATACTTTCCACACTTACGGTAACACCCTCAATCATCCACATTGGCATTTGAAGCCCATGAGGAGTAACATAGCTACCTAAAACATTTCTTAAGAATTGCCAGAAACTATTTCTAAGGTTTAAAGAAATTGCATGAGTAAGTTCATGTACGAATAAATTATAAAAATAATCATCAAAAGGTAAAACTGTAGGATTATCCATATAGTCATAAAGAACGATGGTATTGTAAGGGAAAATAGAAAAATATCCGTTAACTGTTTCAATATCAGGGGTAATAACAACTGTAAATCTTTCTTTATACCTCACCTTAAAAAGGTTAGCAAGCCTTTCGTACTCTTTATCCGCATAATTTAAAAGCCTGCTTACAGTTCTTTTACATTCCTCTGGAAAAATTACTTTAAAATACTTTGTATCAATTTCATATATCTTTTTCCCGTTGTCTACAATTTGCCCTGAAAAAAGAGAGAGTGGGAAAAACCAAAACACAAAAAATATCTCAATCAGTCTTTTCATTTTCTACCCTTTTTCCGTTTGTCAGAATAACTTGCTCTCTTTCCAGTAAACTGATGTTAGTTAAGTTAAGATTGGTTAAAAGTATATCTTTTGTTTTGTAAGATAAATCTATCAGTAAAGATTTTGATTTTTCATCCTCTTCAAAGGGAAGACTCAATTTTAACACCTGAAAGGGTGGAAATTTCTTTATATTGAACTTATACTCATTTGTCTGAAAAGAAAACACCCAAGTGACAAGGTTAAGATTTTCAGCTTCAACTTCACTCTTATTTGTAATGATAATGTTTATAAAATTGCTTGTGGGATTGCCAAGAAAAATTTTTTGTGATGTTTTATCCTCAGTGTCAATGAAAACTTCAAATTCAGGGAATTTTTTTCTTTTAATTACAAAAGCAAAATAGTTTGTCTTATCTTCATAAGGTGAAGAAAAAATAGTTTTTCCATAAAATTTTTTACCAAAAATTTCAGCCTTTAAATCTTCTTTCAAAACAACAGGCAAAGATAAGTCAGTTATTTCTCCAGCTTTAAGAGAAATATCAAAAGTATATCTGTTTGTTAAAAGGATATTTTCTGGAATTTCTATGGAAAATAAAGCTTTTTTCAATTCCCCTTTGCCTTTATTCTCTATTCTAAAAACTATGTTAGTGATAGAAAATTCCTCGAACTCAAATGGTTGTTGAAAAATTGCGTAAATTTCAGGTTGTGGAATTTCCTTAAACTTTTTCTTAATTTTTAAGTTCAACGAATTTGTATATTCTCCATAATAAAACAAAAGCTTGAAGAAAGCCATTTCGTCCTTTTGGATTTCTTTATTCCCTTTTAATTCGAATTCAACATAATCTGTAGACTGGGATGGCAGGTTTATTATCCTTTTCTCCTTTTCAAAATCTATGCCTGATACATTGGATAAAGGAATTAACTCTAAAGAGAGGTTATAAATATTTTCTCCACCAGCATTTGTAAAATAAATTATTATCTTTCCTCTTTCATACGGTGAAATACTCTCTTCCTCAAGAAGATCTAAACTTACTCCATAAAACAAAACTGGTTTCTTAGATAAAGCAAGATACTTATATGGATTCTCCAGCACATTTACTATGTTATAAAGTTGTTTTTTATAAGCTATATCGAGAGGAGTAAAACCAGCGGGTATATCAAGATATTTTCTTGTCGAAGAATTGGTGGATAAAACTCCAAGTGTAAGAAGATACTTTATGCCAATTTCAAATTCGTAGTAAACGAAATGATGCATTACACTCCAGCCAGACCTATCTATATGCCATGGATTTGCTCCGCTTTGTATCAAAAGCTTAACAATATCAAGGTTTCTTGACATTGCCGCATACTGAAGTGGAGTACATCCATTATCATCTTTCGCTTCTACATTAGCCCCTTTGAGTATAAGATAGGCTACTATTTTAAAATTTCCCCCACTTACTGCCCAGTGAAGCGTAGACTTTCCCTTATGGTATCTGTAATTTACATTTGCCCCTTCTTCTACAAGCTTTTTAACCTTAGGAAAATCTCCTTTCGATATGGCAAGAATAAGTAATCTATCAAGTGTTTCACTTGAAAAAATCAATTTAACCGATAGAAGGCATAATAATACCATGAAAAATAATCTTCTTAACCACATATACAAATATTCCATTCTAATTATAAAACAAATATTGTTTTTTCAAAAGTTTTTGGAACTTTGATATTTATGCATAGAGGAATAATTTTTAGAGAGTGGAAGATATTATCTTCTATTCTTATCGTATTTAAGAATGGTGTAAGTCCATATTGGATTTATTTTTTATTATATCAAGTAAGGCCTAAAAAGATTTAACGAAAATATGTTTACTATATCTGAGAGTGGTTAAGAAAGTTGCGTCACAGACAATCAAGTCTACATATCTTAGAAGTATTTGGTTAAAAATCTGCCTGTTGACTATCAATAGAAGTGAAAATGTGGCTGTTTTTGACAGAGGTTTAGTTTTTGGTGAGGCAAACGGCAAAGTGGAGATTGGGGGATGTATAATAAAGCTATCCAGTTAGTTCAGTATAAGTTATCGTCTTAGCATTAACACAGGCAAAAAGTAACCTGTTGAATAACTCCTTCTCCCATAA
>Ga0078972_1001986_pt1 | contig 71227 bp, 77 predicted proteins | sample YelNatPaOPGAMG01_FD_67568 | JGI IMG/M metagenome (GOLD analysis project Ga0078972, IMG submission 67568) | Hot spring thermophilic microbial communities from Obsidian Pool, Yellowstone National Park, USA - OP-RAMG-01 (SPADES assembly) (version 2) | ecosystem: Environmental > Aquatic > Thermal... | reverse complement strand
AGAATTGGAGGTAAAATTGATAAAGCCAGTAGCTTTAGAGGAAGGTTTAAGATTTGCCATAAGGGAAGGTGGAAAGACTGTCGGAGCAGGTGTTGTAACTAAAATCATTGAATAGGGGGAGAATTATGAGGGTTCATGTTATATTAGCATGTTCTGAGTGTAAAAATAGAAATTATATAACTGAAAAGAATAAAAAGAATGATCCTGATAGATTAGAATTGAGAAAGTATTGTCCGAAATGTAGAAAACATACTGTCCATCGTGAGGTAAGGTAGGCCCGTAGCTCTAATAGGGAGAGCACCGGACTCCAAATCCGGGGGTTGCAGGTTCGAGCCCTGCCGGGCCTGCCAAAATTTATTTTTGATAGAGAGGTAAAATATGGCTGTTAAAAGTAAAATAGGATTAAAGGATAAAATAATTAGTTTTTTAAATGAGGAGAAAATAGAACTTAAAAAGGTCTTATGGCCAGAAAGAGAGAAAGTATTAAAGCTCTCTTTGGCGTTAGGAATTATGTTAATTTTTCTTATTTCATTAATTGCTTTTTATGATTTTATTTTTAGTATTATTACTTCTTTAATATTAGGAAGTTTTACAGGATAGAAAGGGAGAATTATGTCCCAAGGGAAATGGTATGTAATACATACATTAGCAGGACATGAGCATAAAGTAAAAGCTATAATAGAAAAACAAATTAAACTTTTACATTTAGAAGATAAAATATTTGAAATAATTGTTCCTGAAGAAAAAGTTATGAGGGTAAAGGGTGGTAAGAAAAGTATTCAAACGAAAAAGGTATTTCCAGGATATCTTTTTGTTAGAATGTTAGATGATGAGGACGCTCAGAGGTTAATAAGAACTACAACTGGAGTAACAGGTTTTGTAGGAACGCAAGGAAGACCAAGCCCATTAAACCCTCAAGAAGAATATTGGATTAAAAAATTTATTGAGCAAAAAGAAATTAAGCCTGAACTTAAGGTTAAAAAAGGGGATAGGGTTTATATAAAAAGTGGACCCTTTATGGGATATGAGGGTCAAGTTGACGAAGTTTATCCTGAGAAAGGTACTGTGAGAGTTCTTTTATCTATTTTCGGTAGAGAAACACCTACAGAGATAGACCATACTCAAGTAGAAAAAACTGATTAAGGAGGGAATAAAATTGCCAAAAAGAATTGTAGGGAAAGTAAAATTAAACCTAACAGCAGGAAAGGCAACACCTGCCCCACCTGTAGGTCCTGCATTGGGGCAGTATGGAGTAAATATTATGGAATTTTGTAAGGCTTATAATACTGTAACTTCAAATCAAGAAGGGATTATTCCAGTAGAGATAACAATTTATGAGGATAGAACCTTTTCTTTTGTTACGAAGACACCTCCTGTATCTGAACTTCTTAAGAAAGCTGCTGGAGTTGAAAAGGGTTCTGGTGAACCAAATAAAAATAAAGTAGGAAAGGTTAAAAGAAGCAAGATAAGAGAAATAGCTGAAATTAAAATGAAAGATTTAAATGCCTATACTATAGAGTCTGCAATGAAAATGATAGAAGGAACTGCAAGAAGTATGGGGATTGAAATTGTTGAAGATTAATTTAGGGGAGGATTAAAAGATGGCAAAACATGGAAAAAGATATTTACAACTTTTATCTCTTATTGAATCTAACAAATTATATTCAATAGAAGAGGCGGTTTCTTTGGTTAAAAAACTTGCTACTGCAAAATTTGATGAGACAATTAATTTATCTGTTAGATTAGGAGTTGATCCAAGACATGCAGATCAACAAGTTAGAGGTACCGTAGTTCTTCCATATGGAACAGGAAAAGAAAAAAAGATATTGGTTTTTGCAGAAGGAGAGAAGGCACAAGAAGCAAAAGATGCAGGTGCTGACTATGTTGGAGGAGAAGAATTAGTTAAAAAGATAGAAGGAGGTTGGCTTGATTTTGATGTAGCCATTGCAACACCAGATATTATGGGAACTTTAAAAATTCCATCTCGTCTTGGTAAGATTTTAGGTCCAAGAGGTCTAATGCCAAATCCAAAAACTGGTACAGTGACTCAAGATATCTATAAAACTGTAAAAGAATATAAAGCTGGAAAGATTGAATTTAGAACTGATAGATATGGTATAATTCATATGCCTATTGGAAAGGCATCATTTTCTGAGGATGCTTTGATGAAAAATTTAATAACAGCACTTTATACCATTTTAAGGCTTAAACCCCCAGCAGTAAGGGGACAATATTTTAGAAGTATTCATATTTCTCCATCTATGGGACCAAGTGTTCCTATAGAGACTAAGAATATAGCAGAGATACTGCGTAGAGAGGAGGTAGCATAAGAATTAAAAATTTTTAAGTTAAAAAAATTGGCCTGAGACTGTAGGTTATTAAAATATCCTACATAGGCCTTACTGGTTTAAGAATAAAATTTTTTTATAAAAATTAGGGAAAGCCAGAGGGCTTTCCTTTATTTTGATTGGAGAAGGAGGTGAGAAATTGCCAAAATTAGAAAAGATACAAAAAGTTGAGGAAATATTTAAGAAAATTTCTCAAGCAAATAGTGTTATATTTACAGATTTTAAGGGACTCAATGTTTCTGATCTTTCAGAGCTAAGATCAAAGCTTAGAGAGGTAAATGCAGAATATAGGGTTGTAAAAAATACATTAGCCCTTAGAGCATTTCAGAGGATTTTTCCAGATGAAAGTATAAAAAGATTTTTTGAGGGACCTACCGCATTTACCTACTGTTATGGTGATCCCTTTGGAATTTTAAAAGTTCTTGTGAATTTTTCTAAGGATCATGAAAATTTGAAATTAAAAGGTGGAATTATTGAAGGAGAGATTTATGATTCAAAAGAAATTGTAGAAATAGCCAACTTACCACCTAAGGATGTTTTATTATCAAAACTATTGGGAAGTTTAAATTCACCTTTAACGAGGCTTGTTTATAGCCTTAAATGGCCAATAAATCAATTGGTATGGACCTTAAATGCAGTTAAAGAAGAAAAAGAAAAAAATTTAGAACAATAAAGGAGGAGTCAAAATGAATAAAGAGGAAATTATTCAAGCAATTAAGGAGATGAAGGTATTGGAGCTTGTAGAATTAGTTAAAGCTTTAGAGGAGGAGTTTGGAGTAAGTGCTGCTATGCCTGTTGCAGCAACTGCAGTTTCTGTAGGCCCTTCAGCTGCGCCAGTAGAAGAAAAAACGACCTTTGATGTTATATTAAAAGATGCGGGAGCAAATAAAATTAAAGTATTAAAAGTAGTAAGAGAAATTACAGGGTTGGGCTTAAAAGAAGCAAAGGATTTAGTAGATTCTGTTCCTAAACCTGTTAAAGAGGGAATAAGTAAAGAAGAAGCTGAAGATATTAAGAAAAAATTAGAAGCTGAGGGTGCAGTGGTTGAAATAAAATAGTTAAGGTGGGGAAGGGTTTTACTCTTCCCCTAATTTAAAACCATCATGAAGTGCTTGAACTGCTCTTTCAACTAAATCTCTTCTTACAATACAGGTAATTTTTATTTCTGATGTTGTAATCATCTCAATATTTATATTATTATCCGCAAGAATTCCAAACATTTTTGCTGCAATTCCTGGTGTTCCTTGGATTCCTATTCCTACAATAGAAACTTTTCCTATATTATTATCATAATCAATACCTTTTGCTCCTATATCAATTGCAACATTTTTTATAATTTCTAAGGTCTTTTGTAATTCCTTTTCTGGTACTGTAAAAGATAAATCTGTTATTCCATCTTTACTAACATTTTGTACAATATCATCAACATTAATTGATGCATCTCCTAAGGGAGCAAAAATTTTGTATGCAATACCTGGCTTATCAGGAACACCAACAACAGTAATCTTAGATATATTTTTATTATAAGCTATTCCTGTTACTTTATTTTTAAACTCCATTTTATCTGCCTCCCCAATGATAGTACCCGAATTTTCATTGAAACTTGATCTTACAACAAGCTTTACTCTATAAGTTGTAGCTAAATCCATTGCTCTCAATTGCATAACTTGAGCTCCTTGCCCAGCAAGTTCTAACATTTCCTCGTAAGAGATAAAGTTTAGTTTTTTTGCGGAGGGGACAATTCGTGGATCTGCTGTATAAATACCATCAACATCTGTATATATTTCACATAAATCTGCATTTAAAGCGTAAGCTAAAGCAACAGCGGTAGCATCGGAACCCCCTCTGCCTAAGGTGGTTACATCATTGTTTTCGTAATTATATCCTTGGAATCCAGCTACTACTACAATTTTGCCTTTAGCTAATTCTTTCAATATCCTCTCTGGATTTATCTTTAAAATTTGGGCTTTAGTATATGTAGAATTAGTATATATACCTGCTTGTCTTCCAGAAAGTGAAATAGCTGGTAATCCTAAATCTTGTAATGCCATTGTAAGAAGAGCAGAAGAAATTCTTTCGCCAGTTGATAATAGCATATCTATTTCTCTTGGATCTGGATTATTAGTAATTTTTTCAGCCATTGCTAAAAGTTCATCAGTTGTATCTCCCATGGCAGATACAACTATTACAAGTTTATTCCCTTCTTTATAATATTTCTCAATTCTTTTAGCAACATTTTTTATCCTTTCAATACTTCCCACAGAAGATCCACCAAATTTTTGAACAATTAGACCCACTTCTTTCCTCCTTGATCTATTAGTTTTTCTAATATTTGAATAGCATTTAAAGCTGCTCCCTTTCTAATATTATCGGATACAACCCAAAGATTTATTGTTTTTTCATCACAAAGATCCTTTCTAATTCTTCCAACAAAAACCTCATCTTTTCCTTCAGAAATAAGAGGATATGGATATATCTTCTCCTTAGGTGAATCTAAAATCTTTACTCCAGGTGCCTTTGATAATACTTCGTAAACTTCATCAAGAGAAATTTCTTTAGAAAATGTTGCGGTTATTGATTCCGAATGTCCTCTAATTACAGGAATTCTGACACAAGTTGCTGTTACTTTTAAGTCAGGAAGATGCATTATTTTTCTACTTTCTCTTACCATTTTCATTTCTTCCCTTGTGTAGTTATTTTCTTCAAAATTATCAATCTGTGGAATAACATTAAAAGATATAGGGTATGGAAAAATCTTAGGCTCAACATTATTACCTTTTAAAAATTCTTGTGTTTGATTAATAAGTTCTATAATTGCATCTTTTCCTTTACCTGAAACAGATTGATATGTTGAAACTACTATCTTTTCTAAGTTAAATCTTTTATGTAAAGGATATAAGGCAACTACCATCTGAATTGTAGAACAATTTGGATTTGCGATAATATTATGATGATTTTTTAAATCTTCAGGATTAACTTCTGGAACAACTAATGGCACTTTGGGATCCATTCTGAAAGCATTACTATTATCTATTACAATTGTTCCTCTTTTAGCAACCTCTGGTGAAAGATCTAAGCTAATTTCTTCACCTATTGAGAAAAGAGCAAAATCTGCTTTTGAAATTCTATCTGGTTTTGCCTCTTCTACTCTAATTTTCTCACCACCAAATTCTACATATGTGCCTTCAGAACGAGATGATGCAAAGGCATATATTTCACTTATGGGAATTTTTCTTTCCCATAATATTTTAAGCATTTCTTGTCCTACCAAACCTGTTGCTCCCACTACAGCAATTTTATAACTCATAACTTTCCCTCCTATATATTCTTTTCAATTGTAATTCCTTCCTTATTAATTTCAAGTATCATTACTTTGCCATTTATTTTTTCTCTTTTTATTTCATGTTTTAAAAATTTCTCAATCTCCTTTATTTTTTCTTTAAATGCAAGAGCAAGTAAAGATGGACCTGCTCCACTTAATACTACCCCAAGGGCGCCTTTTCTCATTACCCTTTCATAAAAAAATTTTACTTCAGGTATTAATGAAAATCTATAGGGTTGATGAATTTCATCTCTTAATCCTAACCTTATTAACTCTTCATCTTTGTACAATAATCCTGCAAGTAGAAAGGATAAATATTGTAGATTTTGAACTATTTTTTCCCGTGGATAGACTAAAGGTAAAATACTTCTTGCTTTTTCTGTAGGAAATGAGTAAGGTGGAATAAATATAATTCCATAAATATCTTCTGGAAATGGAAATTTAGATATCCTTGGAATATCATTCTCAAATGTGCATAAAGTTAATCCACCCATAAATGCTCCTGCAAGGTTATCAAAATGTCCCTCAAGGGAATAAGCAATTTTAAATTTTTCATCAATAGGAAGGATCTTGTCTGAGATGATTTCTGCTGATAAAATACCTCCCCATATAACTGCTGAGCTACTTCCTAAGCCTTTTCCTATAGGAATTTGAGAATTTATTTCTATAAAATAATTCTTTGGATTTTCTTGTAAAATATTAAGAGTTTTTGTAAAAGATTTTATAAAAAGGTTATCATCTTTTCTTAATTTATCTACATCCTCTCCTTTATAATTAATTGTCTTACCATTATTCTCAGTATCTATATAAATTTCTAAAAATAAATTCCAAGCTATTGCTAAGGTATCAAAACCAGGTCCTAAATTTGCAGAGGTAGCAGGAATTTTTATTTTTGCCCTCATTCTTCTAAAACCCTTTTTAAGTCTTCAATATTTGGTTCTATTTCTTTGTCTATTTTTATATTATTTAAAATAGTATCTGGATCCTTTAAACCATTGCCTGTAAGAACACAAACTATTTCCCCATTAATTTCTAACTTATGATTTTTTATCAATTTTTTAACACCTGCCCATGAAGCTGCAGAAGCTGGTTCTACAAATATTCCTTCTTTATTTGCAAGTTCTTTTTGAGCATCAATAATTTCCTCATCAGAAACCGTATCAATTTTCCCTTGAGATTCTCTTATTGCTTCTAATGCTCTTTCACCACTTGCTGGATTACCAATTCTTATAGCAGTAGCAATTGTTTTAGGATTTTCTATAGGATGTCCTAACACTAAAGGGGCAGCTCCTTCAGCTTGAAAGCCTAATAATTTAGGTAATTTCTTAATTTTACCTAAAGAGTAATATTCTTTAAATCCTTTCCAATAAGCAGTAATATTCCCCGCATTTCCCACAGGAATTGATAAAAATTCTGGATTTTTTCCTAATACATCGCAAATTTCAAAGGCAGCTGTCTTTTGTCCTTCTATTCTAAAAGGATTAATAGAATTTACTAAAGTTATTGGATATTCCTTTGAAATTTCCTTCACTAATTTTAAGGCGTCATCAAAATTACCCTTTATACTTATTACTTTCGCTCCATACATAATTGCTTGTATTAATTTTCCAATAGCAATTGCATTCTTAGGAAGAAGAACATAAGATTTTATTCTACCTTTACTTGCATATGCAGCAGCTGATGCAGCTGTATTTCCTGTAGATGCACATATCACTGCTTTTGAACCATCTTCTAAAGCTTTTGCAACTGCAACAACCATTCCTCTATCTTTAAAAGAACCTGTAGGATTCATTCCTTCATATTTTAAATATATATTAATTCCATATTCTTTTTTTAAATTTTCTGCAAAAATTAGAGGTGTATCACCCTCATGTAAAGATATCATAGGTGTTTTATCGGTTATTGGTAGATAATCTTTATAGGTAAAAAGAACTCCTTTTTTCATTTTTATCCCTCAATTCTTATTAAAGAATTCCATTCTTCTAAAATTGGTAATTTTTGAATTTCTGATATAGCCTTTTGGATATTTTTTTCCAAAGTAAGGTGTGTTAAAATAACTATTTCTGCCTTTTCATCTTCAATCCTTGTTTCTTTCTGAATTACTGACGCAATACTTATATTATTCTCTCCTAAGATTTTTGCAATTTGTGCTAAAACCCCTGGTTTATCTTTTGCCCAAAATCTTAAATAATATCTTGTTTTTATTTCGCCCCATGGTTTTATTTTAGAAGGGTAAAGATAAGCAAAATTATAATATTTAGGAAATGAATGAATAATACTGTAACTTAACTCTAATATGTCAGATAATAATGCCATTGCAGTTGGTTTAGGTCCTGCTCCAGGTCCATATAGGACTATTTCTCCTCTTCTTTCTTCTTTAAACAATATAGCGTTATTCACTCCTCTTACTGCTGAAAGTAGATGATTCTGAGAAATCATAGATGGATGTACTCTAATCTCTAAACTTCCATTCTCCTCTCTTGCTAAAGCTAACAATTTTATTGTATATCCTAAGGTTTTTGCATATTCTATGTCTCTCAAAGTAATCTTTTCAATTCCCTCTCTAAATACATCCTTAGGTTTTACAGTTGTATGGAATGCTAAGGAGCTTAATATTGATATTTTATAAACACTATCTAAACCTGAAATATCATTATATGGATTTGGTTCAGCATATCCTCTTTCTTGTGCTTCTTTTAATGCAGATGAAAATTCTTTTTTCTTTTCTTCCATCTCTGTAAGTATATAGTTTGTAGTTCCATTAAGTATTGAGCATATTTCTTTTATCTTATCTATAACTAAACCCTCTTTTATAGGTTTTATAACAGGAATTCCTCCCCCAACACTTGCTTCAAAACCCAAATCTACACCTTTCTTTCTTGCGAGTTTAAATAATTCATCTCCAAACAACGCGATAACTTCCTTATTTGCAGTAACAACATATTTTTTATTTTCTAAGGCTTTTTTAATTAATGAGAAAGCAGGTTCTTGTCCTCCTATGACTTCTACCACTAATTTAATTTCAGGATCATCTAATATTTCATCTGCTTTGTTTGTCAAGTAATAATTTGGAATTATCCTCGGTTTAGAAAGATCTTTTACTAAAACTCTTTTTATCTCTAAGGGTTCACCTAAAACGTTTAGGATATTCTCATTTTCTTTACTAAGAACTTCCCATAATGCTTGCCCTACTTGTCCTCCTCCTAACAATCCTATTTTCATTTTTGTCCTCTTATAAGAATTTCAGGTGTATCCCTTTCAACTAAAAGATAGTCTTTACCATTCTCAACCATCACTACCGCAGGTCTTAAAACTGCATTATACCAATTAAACATAGAAAAGTTATAAGCTCCTGTAGCTAAAATAGCAACAAAATCTCCCAAATCAGGCCATGGTCCTTCTGTATTATTGATAAGTATATCGCCAGATTCACAATGTTTTCCTGCAATACTGAAAGTTCTTTTTTCATTTTTCTCATTTAAAAATATTGGAGTATATTTTGCCCCATATAATGCAGGACGAGGGTTATCAGACATTCCTCCATCAACACAAATATAATTTTTAATATTAGGAAGAATTTTTCTGCTTTCTATTCTGTATAAAGTTATTCCTGCTCTACCAACCAAGGATCGACCTGGCTCACAAATTATTGTGAAAGGAAAAGGAAAAGAGTTTTTAAATTTTTCTGAAACTTCCTTAGCAAGATTTTCTATAGAAGGTGGTTCATCTTCAGGGGTATATGCAATACCTAAACCCCCGCCAATACTCATTTCTTCTATATTTAAACCAATTCTTTTTATTTCAATTCCAATCTCAGATAGAACTTCTGCAAGCTTTAAATAAGGTTCTACTTTGAATATTTGAGAGCCAAGATGAGCATGTATTCCTTTAAATTTTATATACTTATCATTCTTTATTTCTTTAATTAGATAAAGAGCATCATTAATAGGAAGACCAAATTTTGTTTCCATATGTCCTGTTGTTATTGCTTTATGAGTTTTTACCTCAATATTAGGTATAATTCTTACTAAAATATTTATATCTTTTCTCCTTTTTCTTGTTAAGAACTTTATTTTTTCTATTTCATCAAAATTATCCACAATAATAGCATAAATATTTTCATCCAAGGCATACTCTATCTCATCTAATGTCTTTGCATTACCATGGAAATATATTTTTTGAGAATTTACCCCTGCTTTTCTTATTATATAAATTTCACCACTTGTGGATGCTAAAAAAGAAAGACCTTCTTTATCAAATACTCTTATTACTTCTAAGATTGGTAATGCTTTTACTGCATATAGAATCTTGAAAGGAACATGAGAATAATTCTTCCATGAATCTAAATATTTTTTTGCTTGTGTTAATAATGTACTTTTATCCAATATATAAAGTGGGGTTCTATATTTTTCTGCTAAATATAATAAAGAAAGGCCTCCTATCTCCCAATGATAATTAGTTTTTGTCAGAGTATCTGGAAAAAGATTATTCATCTGCATACACTGGACTCCCTACATTTTTCTGTCTAACATAATCATAGAAAATCCTTCTTAACTCTCTTGTTATTTTTCCTGGTTTTCCATCTCCTATAATTCTTCCATCTACATTTACTACAGGAACAATCTCAACTGCGGTTCCTGTTAGAAATACTTCATCAGCATTATAAAGATCATATCTGGTCAATAGACCCTCTTTTACAGGTAATTCTAAATATTTTGTAGCAAGCTCTATAACAACTGCTCTTGTAATTCCTGCTAATACACCTAAGGCTACTGTAGGAGTATATAATATATTTTTATGAACTATAAATACATTATCAACAGTTGCTTCTGTTATATAACCCTGAGCATTAATCATAATTCCTTCTGCCGCTCCTGCAAATCTTGCTTCAATTCTTGCTAAAATATTATGTAAATAATTTAAAGATTTTATTCTTGGATCTAAAACATCAGTTGGTGATCTTCTTGTTGGAACTGTAACTACTGTAAGTCCCCTTTCATATAATTCCTCCGGAAATACTCTTATCTTATCCACAATAATAATTACAGTAGGGTTTTTGACTTCCCAAGGATCAATACCAAGACCTAAGGATCCCCGGGTAACAATTAGTCTTATATAGCAGTCTTTTAGATTATTAACTTTAACTGTTTCTATAACTGCTCTTTCCATTTCCTCAAAAGATAGAGGAATAGTAAGCCATATTGCTTTTGCGGAGGCATATAGTCTCTCTAAATGTTCCTTTAATTTAAATACAATACCATTATAACAGCGAATACCTTCAAAAATTCCATCTCCATACAGAAGTCCCCGATCAAAAACAGAAATTTTTGCTTCCTCTGTTGGAACAAAATCGCCATTAATATAAACTAATCCCATCTCCCTCACTCTCCTTTTTTGAAGTAAAATTATATACTTCTTTATACAAAAATTCAACAAAAATTTTGGAAAAATTTTGAGAAAATGGTATAATGTGGTAAATAAAAGATGAACAACACCTGCTCCAAGCAAAGACTTGGGGCCATAAAAAGTCCAGAGGGAGGTATTAAAATGCGAAGCTACGAGTTAATGTGCTTAATCCGTCCAGAGCTGACGGAAGAGGAAATACAAAATTTGTCTCAGGAAATACAAAATGATATGCAAAGCTTAGGAGGAGAGATAAAGAATGTAGATTTATGGGGTAAGAAAAGTCTTTCTTATCCTATTAAAAAAAGGAAAGAGGGTTACTACATAGTATATAACTTTTTCTTTCCAAAAGAGCAGTTAGGTGAACTTGAGCGTAGACTAAAACTTAGAGAAGATATCTTAAGATATCTTTTATTATTAAGAGATAGGAGAGATTAAAAATTATGTTGAACAAAGTTCTTCTTATAGGACATTTAACAAGAGATCCTGAAATGAGATATACCCCAAGTGGTATTCCAGTTACTACTTTTCGTATTGCTGTAAATAGACCTAAAAATAGTAAAGGAGAACAATCTGCAGACTTTATTGACATTGTCACATGGAGAAAACTTGCAGAAATATGTGGAGACTATCTTAAAAAAGGAAGGCTTGTTGCTGTTGAGGGAAGTCTTAGAACTCGATCATATCAAACTGTTGATGGACAAAAGAGAAGAGTTGTAGAAGTTGTAGCAACAAGTGTACATTTTCTTGGAAAAAGAGAGGAAACTCCTGAAATTATTAGTACTGAGGAAGCAATAGAAGCTCCTGAGGAAATTAGTGAGGAAGAAATTTTAGAAGAAATCCTTGAAGAAGGTGAGGAGGATAAAGAATGAGTAATTCTAAGGCTGTAAAAACACAAGATTTTAGAAGACCAAGTTTAAGAAAAAAATACTGTGTTTTTTGTAATGAAAATGTTGAGGAAATTGATTATAAAAATGTAGAGAGATTGAGAAGATTTATAAGTGATAAAGGAAAGATTTATCCAAGAAGAGTGACAGGAAATTGTGCGAAACATCAAAGGCAATTGAGTAGAGCGATAAAAAGAGCAAGATTTATGGGGCTTTTGCCATATATAGTAAAATAAAATAGGGGGAAGATTAAATTCTTCCCCTTTAAGGAGAGATTGGGATTGAAAGTTAGTATAAAAAGGACACAAGCTATTGTTGAAGGAGGATTATTATCAGGAATAGCAGTTGTTTTATGTTGGCTTTCATATTTTATTTTTCCATTTGTTTTTTTATGTTCTTTACCTTTTATCTTTTTAAGTTATAAATGGAATTGGAAAATTAGTACTTTAGCTCTTTTAGTATCTCTCATAATATTAAGTTTAATCATAAATCCATTAAATACTTTTTTTATATATTTCCCATCTGGTGTCTTAGGAATTATTTTGGGGTGGGGAATTAAGAAAAACTTAAATATTGGGAAATTAATTTTTTTAGGTTCTTTTGTTAATCTTATTCTTGAAATATTTATTATATTCCTATCTATGATAATTTTTAAGATTCCTTTTGAAAAAGCTATAGGAATTGATATATTAAAAGAGAGTTACCAAAATTCTTTTAACTTTATTCAATCTTTATTTAAGAATTCAGATTCTTTAAATCTTAAATATCTACAAGATATTCAAAAACAGATTATATCAAGTATTAGTCTTATTATTCCATCTATTTTAATTTTATCCTCTTTCTTCCAAGTTGTATTAAGTTATTGGATTACACAAAAAATTTTTAAGAGATTTAAATGGAATTTAAGACCTATTCCTCCTATAGAGAATTTAAGAATTCCAGGCATTATTTGGAACATAGCTTTTGTCCTTCTAATTATTTCTCTTATTTTGACCCTTTATTTTAAAAATGTAATATTTTATCAAAATTTAATATTCTTATTTCAATTTTTACTTCTTTTAGAAGGGTTTTTTGTTGTTTTAAGTTTTTTAAAAAAGTTTATAAATTCTAATGTTATAAGAATATTAATTATTTTACTCTTTCTATTTAATCCATTTTTATCTATGATTATTTTTATAATTGGATTAATTGATATCTTTTATCCTTTAAGAGAGAAATTATTAGGTGAGAGGGTATGAAAAAGTATAAAGTTTTGCTTCTTAAAGATGTAGAAGGCTTAGGTAAAAAAGGAGAAATTGTAGATGTAAGTGATGGCTATGCAAGAAATTATTTATTTCCACGTGGACTTGCTCAAGAAGCAACAGAAAAGATGGTTAGAGGTTTGGAAGAACAGAAATTATTACAGAAAAAGAAAGAAGAAAGACTCATTTTAAAATATGAAAAAGATAAAGAAATTTTAGAAAAAAATACTTTTGTGATAAAGGCAAAAGTAGGAGAAAAGGGAAAATTATTTGGTGCTATAACTTCAAGAGATATAGTGGAAGAGATACAAAAAAGATATAAAATAAGCTTAGATAAAAAACAGGTTCTTTTAGAGGAGCCAATTAAAAATATTGGTAAATTTGATATAGAAATTAAATTGCATCCAAAAGTTATAGCAAAAATAAAATTGGAGGTTATTCCAGAATAATATATGAAAAAGGAAGAGATATTAGGTAGAGTTCCTCCTCATAGTGAAGAGGCTGAACAAGCAGTTTTAGGAGCTATGCTTCTCTCAAGAGATGCTATTGCTAAGGTAGTGGAAATTCTTAGACCTGATAGTTTTTACTATGAAAATCACAGTATTATATATAAGGTTATTGTAGAATTATTTGAAAAAGGTCTTCCAGTAGATTTAGTATCAGTAACCGATGAGCTTAGAAGAAGACAACTTTTAGATAAAGTTGGTGGAACTGTTTACTTAACATCTCTATTAGAAGTAGTCCCTACATCTGCAAATGTAGAATATTATTCACAAATTGTTGTTGAGAAAGATTTATTGAGAAGATTAATAAACGTAGGAACAGAAATTGTTTCCTTTGGATATAGAGAGGACGAATCTCCTGAATATTTAGTTGATAAAGCGGAACAATTAATCTTTGAGATTGCAGAAACCCATAGATTAACAGGCCCTATTCCTTTAAGAGAATTATTAGCAAAAAGTTTTAAAGAGATAGAAAGACTTCATCAAACAGGAAAGCCATATACAGGTATTCCTACAGGATTTACTGATCTTGATAGAAAGACAGGGGGATTCCAACCTTCAGATTTAATATTAGTAGCTGCAAGACCAGGAATGGGTAAGACATCTTTTTGTTTGAATATTGCTCAGCATGTAGCAATGAATGAAAAGCTTCCTGTTGCTATATTTAGCTTAGAAATGTCAAGCTTTCAATTAGCTTTAAGAATGTTAGGTTCAGAGGCAGGTATTGATATACATAGATTAAGAACAGGACAGATAAAAGAAAATGAATGGCCAAAATTGGCAAAAGCCTTTGGAAGATTAGCTGAAGCTCCAATTTATGTGGATGATACACCAAATTTAACTGTTATGGAAATGAGGGCAAGAGCAAGACGTTTAAAAGCTGAGAGAGGATTATCTCTACTTATTGTTGACTATTTGCAACTTATAAGACTTCCTGACAAAAATAAAAGTGAACATCAAGAAATTTCAGAAATATCCCGAGGATTGAAATCCTTAGCAAGAGAGCTTGATATTCCAGTTATTGCCATATCTCAACTTTCAAGAGCGGTAGAGACACGTGCAGAAAGGAGACCTCAGCTTTCTGATCTTAGAGGTTCAGGTGGTTTAGAGCAAGATGCTGATGTAGTTATATTCTTATATAGAGAAAATTATTATAAATCTTCTCAATCCTTAGAAGAAGAATCTGAAACTCCTGATGAGGTTGAGATAATAATTGCAAAACAGAGAAATGGACCAACAGGAACTATTAAATTACTTTTCTTTAAAGGATCAACAGCATTTGAGCCTATGACTTTAAGGAGAGAAGGTTAATTGACTAATTATACATACTGTTTTATAATTTTCCTAAAAGTTTTTAATTTTTTTGTTTACAAGGAGGGCTTTAAATGGACGAAAGAGAGCAACTTTTATCACTTATAATCTCTCTTGAGGATCAAGAAGAGATTGAAAAATATTTGGGTCAATTTTTGAGTGAGTCTAAGGCAAAGGCAGCTTTATTAGTGGATAAAAGTGGTACTGTAATAGGTGGAAAGGGAACTGCATCTCAGTTTGATTTTGTGACTATTTCAGCTTTGGCTGCTGGTGCCTTTTCTGCAACTCAGGAATTAGCAAAACTTCTTGGAGAAGAAGAATTTTCTTTAATTTTCCATCAGGGAAAGAGAAATCATTTGCATATTTCTCATATTGAAAAGCAGGTTCTTCTTTTGGTAATTTTTGATGATTCTACTACTCTTGGTATGGTTAGGCTCTTTGCACAAAAAGCCTGTCAAAATCTTGCTCAGATTATTAGAAAGATTAGAGAGAAACAGAAAGAACTTCCTCAAGTGGAGATTCAATTTGGAGATGTAGAAGATTTCTTTAAGAAGTAGGGGGAAGTAACTTTATGGCAATAGTAAATTACGCAGAAAGGGAAATAACATGCAAGATAGTATATTGTGGACCTGGACTTTCTGGAAAAACTGTAAATCTTCAACAAATCTATAAGACTGTTTCCCCAGAAAGGAGAGGAGAACTTGTTTCCTTAGCTACTGAAACTGAGAGAACTTTATTTTTTGATTTTTTACCCTTAGAGATAGGAACTGTTCAAGGCTTTAAATTAAGATTCCAGCTTTATACTACTCCTGGACAAGCATTATATGAAGCAAGTAGAAAGTTAATTCTTAGAGGTGCGGATGGATTAGTTTATGTTGCAGATTCTCAAAAAGAAAGATTGGAAGAAAATGTAAGAATCTTTAATGCATTAAAGAAGGAACTTTCCTTAGTTGGATATAAATTTGAAGAGATGCCTTTTGTTTTTCAATATAATAAAAGAGATTTACCCAACATATCTCCTATTGAAGAGCTTAATCTAAATCTAAATGTAGATGGAAAATATCCATATTTTGAAGCAATAGCTATTGAAGGGATTGGAGTAATGGAAACTCTTAAAGGGATTATGCAACTCGTTTTAGCGAAAATTAGTAAAAGATAATCCTTAAGAAAGGAGAAGGAACATGAGAAAAATTTGTATTTTATTTGTCGTTTTTATTTTATTAATTTCTATTGGATTTACTCAAGAAGAGGTATATTTTGGAACCACTATAGATCCAGAGAAATACATATTAGGGCCAGGAGACAGATTAAGGTTATATTTAATAAAAGAGAAGGAATCGCCAGAAATTTATGATTTAGTAGTATCTCCAACAGGATATGTATCACTTCCCATGGTAGGAGGAATAAAGGTAGTGAGATTAACATTAAGTGAGGCAACAAGGGAGATAGCAAGACAGCTTGTGAGGTTTTATCCAAAGAGCATAATATCCATGGACTTAATAGCACCAAGGAGAATAAAAGTGTTTATAACAGGTGAGGTAGCAAATCCAGGGACATATCAAATGTCTGCGTTAAGCAGGTTAGATGATTTAATAAAGAGTGCAGGAGGTTTAAAGAGTTCAGCATCCACAAGGGGGGTACAGATAAAGAGAGGAGATAAAGTAATAGAGGTAGACTATTTAAAATTTTTAAAAGAAGGGGATATGAATCAGAATCCATTTATAGAGGAAGGGGACTTAGTATATGTTCCATTAATGAAGAAGAGTGTAAAAGTATTAGGGCAGGTAAAAAATCCAGGGATATATGAGATAAAGGAGGGTGAAAAACTTCTTGATGTGTTAAATATGGCTGGTGGTTTAACAGCAAGAGCTGCTCTCTTTGGAGGAGTTATAGAAAGACAGAGGGGAGAAAAAAAAGAGATTATTGAAATTGATCTTTTTAAATTATTGTATGAAAAAGATGAAAAAGCAAATATATTATTAGTTAATGGTGATACTATAAGTATTCCTGTTACAGTTAATAAGATTTATGTTTTGGGATATGTCGCAAATCCTCGTGTATTAAATTTGGTAATGGAGGAAACTTCAGCTCTTGAGGAAGGTGATATAAGAGAGGGAGCAAAAATTAGTGAATTAATAAGTAGAGCAGGTGGTGTACTGCCACAAGGGAGTAGAAGAAAGATCCAAGTGATAAGAGATGGACAGATAATAAAAGAGGTAGACTTATTTAAAATATTAGTAAAGGGAGATACCACAGAAGAAGTGGTAAGATTAATACCAGGAGATATAATATATGTTCCCTTAATGGAGAAAAGTGTAAAGATATTAGGCGAAGTTAAAAATCCAGGAATATATGAGATTAAAAAGGGTGAAAAGATAAAAGATTTAATAGATATGGCAGGAGGATTTACTATTAGAGCATCTCTTAAGGGAATAAAGGTAGAAAGGTATGTTAGTGAGATAAGACAAATAATAGAATTAGATTTATCTAAATTATATACAGATAAAGATGAAAGCTCAAATATTGAGCTTGAAGATGGAGATATTATTAATGTACCAATAAAAAGTGAGTGAACATGGTAATTAATATGAGAAGTGGAATCCTATTTATTATTTTCTTCTTATTATTAATTTACCCAATTTTTCCACAAGAAGAAATATATTCAGGAATTTTAGTAGATCCAGAGAAATACATATTAGGGCCAGGAGACAGATTAAGGTTGTATTTAATAAAAGAGAAGGAATCGCCAGAAATTTATGATTTGGTAGTATCTCCAACAGGATATATATCACTTCCCATGATAGGAGGAATAAAGGTAGTGAGATTAACATTAAGTGAGGCAACAAGGGAGATAGCAAGACAGCTTGTGAGGTTTTATCCAAAGAGCATAATATCCATGGACTTAGTAATGCCAAGGAAGATAAAAGTATTTATAACAGGTGAGGTAGCAAATCCAGGGACATATCAAATGTCTGCGTTAAGCAGGTTAGATGATTTAATAAAGAGTGCAGGAGGTTTAAAGAGTTCAGCATCCACAAGGGGGGTACAGATAAAGAGAGGAGATAAAGTAATAGAGGTAGACTATTTAAAATTTTTAAAAGAAGGGGATATGAATCAGAATCCATTTATAGAGGAAGGGGACTTAGTATATGTTCCATTAATGAAGAAGAGTGTAAAAGTATTAGGGGAGGTAAAAAATCCAGGGATATATGAGATAAAGGAAGGTGAAAAACTCCTTGATGTGTTAAATATGGCTGGTGGTTTAACTGAAAAGGCAAGTCTTTTTGGGGCAACATTGGATAGAGTTGATGGAACAAGAATTGAATTAGATTTATACGAACTTTTCTATGGAATGGAAAAAGATAAGGCAAATTTATATATTCAGGATGGAGATACAATTACTATCCTTTCTGAAGTAAAAAGGGTTTATGTCTTAGGATATGTTAAAAATCCTGGTCCTATTCAATTAGTAGAAAAGGTTATGACTACGCAAGAAGGGACTTTTGTTTCTGGTCAAACTTTAGAGGGCGCAAGAATAAGTGAGATAATAAATAGTGCAGGGGGAGTTCTTCCCAATGGAAGTTTAAGAAATATTGAAGTAAGAAGAAAGGGAAATCCTGAAAATAAAATTATTGTTGATCTCTACAAAATTCTTGTTTTAGGAGAGATAGCAGAGGAAGAGATAAAAATATTTCCTGGAGATGTAATATATGTTCCACCTATAACAAGGACAGTTAAAGTATTAGGACAGGTAAGATTTCCTGGAGTATATGAGATAAATCCTGGGGATAGAATAAGAGACATAATTTTAAGAGCTGGAGGAATTACTGAAAAAGCAGGAAGAGAAAATGGTCAATTAGAGAGAATAGTAAATAATAAAAAATTAATTTATACCTTTAATATCACTGATGCTATTCAAGGAAAGGAGAAAGATAATTTAATATTAGAAGATGGAGATACAATTTATGTAGCTGAGGCAAGAAGGTTAGTCTATGTTTTAGGTCAGGTAAATAATCCTTCCGCTTTTGAGTATAAAGAGGGAAGAAGATTAACAGAATATATTAGTTTAGCTGGAGGAGTAAAAGATAGGGCAAATCTTAGTAAAGTATCTATAATAAGAGAGGAAAATGGTGAGTCAAAAATTATTACTATTAATCTTTCTGATATTGTAAATAAAGGACAGAGTAAGCTTGATATTGAAATTAAAGAAAATGATATAATTTTTGTACCAGAAGTCTTTATAAAGGGATGGCAAGATATAGTTCAAATAATAATGGGAATAGGAGTTTTAAAAACTACCATAGGTCCTTTATTAGGATGGTAGGAGGTAAGATATGAAAGAAGATATGAATACTGATGAAATAAGTTTAGTAGAATTATTTCAGGTAATTTGGAAAAGAAAAAATTTAATAATCCTTATATGTATATTTGCAGTAGTTTTTGCATTGATATACAGTATTTTTTCTCCCAAAATATATGAATCATCTGCAGTAATTCTTATACCTTCAGAGAAGGAAACATCTGGCTTAGGAAGTTTAATGTCAAGTTTACCAGTGAATATTGGAATCCCAGGTCTTACAGCTCCTGGTGCGAATTATATAGCTATTTTAAAGAGTAGAAGTGCTGCTGAATATGTCTTTAATAAGCTTAAGCTTGATAATTATTTTGAACAAAAGACAAGAGAAGAGAAGATTGAGGCGTTAAGAAAAATAGTTAAAGTAAGTCAAAATGAGAAGGAAAATACAATAACTATAACAGTAGAAACTAAGGATCCAAAACTTTCAGCAGAAATAGCTAATACTTATATATCTGCATTAGAAAAGATTATTGCAGAATTGAATATAAGCTCTGCGAAAAGAGAAAGAATTTTTATTGAAGAACAGTTGAAGAGGGTTGAGAAAGACCTAAGATTAGCAGAAGAAAGGCTAAAGAATTTTCAAGAAAAAAATTTATTAATTGATGTGGATAGCGAGGCAAAAGTATTAATTGATAATTTAGCAAATCTTCATTCTCAAAGGGAATCATGTGAAATCTCTATAAATCTGGCTAAAAGAAATCTTGATGATCTTCAAAAAATGTTAATAGAACAGGCAAATATTCAAAAGAAAGATATTTTAGCTATAACCTCTCTAACTTATACAGGTACTTTAAATGACTGGAGAGAAAAATTAATATCACAAGAGATGGATTTAGCCTTACTTTCCTTAGAATATGGTCCTGAACATCCAAAGGTTGTTGCAGCAAAATCTGCTGTAGAAATGACAAAAAAAGTAATAAAAGATGAAATAGAAAGACTAACAAAGGCTATTGGAAGTTCTTTTATAGATAAATTATTTGCTCTTCAATTGGAAATTGTTTTTAATGAAGCAAAGAAAAAAGCATTAGATAATGTAATAAAAAAATACGAAAAGAAGCTTTCAGAGCTTCCAGAACTTGGACTTCAGTTAGGAAGACTTATGAGAGATATTAAGGTTCAAGAGACAATATATACTTTTCTTACATCTCAATATGAGCAAGCAAAGGTTAACGAGGCGAAGGAGTCTATGGTGGTTCAGGTAATAGATTATGCAATACCTCCTGTAAAAAAGAGTAAACCTTCTACTACCTTAAATGTTCTTATAGCAGGAGTTAGTAGTTTATTTCTTGGAATCTTCTTAGCCTTTTTCTTAGATTTTTGGAAAAAATTTAGGGAAGAATGGAAAAATATGGAGAGAACATGATGGAAAAGATATTAGTAACAGGAGGAGCAGGATATATTGGAAGTCATGTGGTAAAAGATTTAATTAAGAAAGGTTTTGAAGTTATCGTCATAGATAATTTAGAAAAGGGACATAAATCTGCTGTTAAGTCTCATTATTTTTATAAGGTAGACTTAAAGGATAAAGAAAAATTAGAGGAATTATTTAAAAGTTTTAAAATTAAAGGGATTTTACATTTTGCAGCTGCAAGTCTTGTTGGAGAGTCTATGATTAATCCTGGTAAATATTATGAAAATAATATTTTAGGTGGATTAAATCTTTTAGAATGTATGATTAAATATAATATAGATATTTTTATATTCTCATCTACTGCTGCAGTATATGGAGAACCTAAAATAATTCCGATTCCTGAAGATCATCCTACTATTCCCACTAATGTTTATGGCTCTTCAAAACTTATGTTTGAAGACATTCTAAAATGGTATAGTAAGATTTATGGTATTAGATATATTTCTTTAAGATATTTTAATGCGGCAGGATGTGATATAGATGGAGAATTGGGTGAAGATCATAAGCCAGAAACCCATTTAATTCCTTTAGTTATAAAAACTGCATTGGGACAAATGAGATATGTAGAGATTTATGGGACAGATTATCCTACTCCAGATGGTACTTGTATAAGAGATTATATTCATATTTCAGACTTAAGCTTAGCTCATATTTTGGCATTGGAAGCATTACTGTCTGGTAAAGATTCTGATATTTATAATTTAGGAAACTCTCAAGGATTTTCTGTAAGAGAGGTTATAAAAACTGCAGAAAAAGTTATAGGGAAAAAAATACCTATTAAAGAAGTTGGAAGAAGAATTGGAGATCCAGCAGTATTAATAGCAAGCTCTAATAAAATTAAAAAAGATTTGGGATGGAATCCTAAGTATTCTGATTTAGAATTTATTATCAAGTCTGCATGGAATTGGTTTGAAAAAAATCCCAATGGTTATCCAGATTAGATATATGATATAATTTAAGTGTATGAGAAAAGAAAAAAAATATGTAGTAATAAATAGAAAGGCAAAACATGATTATTTTATATTAGAAACTTACGAGGCAGGTATAGCTCTTACAGGAACTGAGGTTAAATCTTTAAGACAAGGTAAGGTAAGTATAGTAGATAGTTATGCAGATATAGAAAATGGTGAACTTTGGTTATATGATCTCCATATTAGTCCTTATGAGAAAGGAAATATTTATAATCATGATCCAAAGAGACCAAGAAAATTACTTCTCCATAAAGATGAAATTATGCATTTGATAGGAAAAATTAAAGAAAAGGGCTTGACATTAATACCATTATCAATATATTTTAATGAAAGAGGATGGGCAAAAGTAGAGCTTGGACTTGCAAAAGGCAAAAAGATATATGATAAAAGAAGAGAACTTGCTGAAAAGGCTGAAAAGAGAGAACTGGAAAGAGCTTATAAGATAAAATATTGAGGGGGCGAATGGTTTCGACAAGGAGTTTGGGGGTCAAAAACTGCAAGCTGAGGTGCCGTCACCTCATAAAACAACGGCAAAAAAGAACTGCCAACCTAAATCTAGCATTAGCTGCTTAATTTAGCAGCTACGTCCTCTTAACCTGGGCTGGCAGGGTTAAGAAGGGCGAAAGATTAGCCAGCTACCCCTCTCGACTCCCATAAGAGAGGGGGAAAGAGAATGGGATAGGGATTTATGGAATCCTGCGGAAGGGAGTCTATAAATCCCGAAATTTAAAACTTCCGCTAAGCTTGTAGAGGTTTTTGGCTCCTACTCTTTGGACGCGGGTTCAAATCCCGCCGCCTCCACCATTTTTTATTATTATGGAGGAAAATAAAATTTTTATAAAAAAAATTTTAATTTTTCTAATTTTTATTTTTCTTCTATTAATCTTCTCCTATGGAGAAGAAATTTTTTATTTGTATTTTCTTAACGAAAAGGATAAAATAATTGTTACTCCTATTTTTAAAGGTCAAGAAATATATTTTCCAATAACTCTCGTCTCTTCTTTATTGGATTCTACTTTTAAGATAGAGAAGGATAAAATTTTGATTATCAAAGATAAAAATGAGTTTTTTTCAGGAAATATTAATAAAAGGGATTGTATTTTAAAGGGGAAAAGTTATAGGCTTCTCGAGCCAGTTTTATCTATAAGTAATGATTTTTATATTCCTATAAAATCTTTCTTCTCTTTTTTAGGGTATAGGGTAATTGTAAAGGATAAAAATATATATATTGTTCAAGTTCTTGATAAGATTTATTTTGAAAAAGAAAGGATATATATAAAAATAAGATCTGAAGATTATATTAATTATAGAAATTTTAAATTAAAAGATCCTAATAGACTTGTTTTTGATTTATATGAATGTGTCTTAATAGAAAAAGGAGAAATTGTCCCTAATATATCTGGAATAAAAACTATTAGATATTCCCAATTTTCTAATGAGCCATATATAGTAAGAATAGTAATAGAGTTCTTTCAAGATTTTGTGGAACCAAAGATATATTTAGAAAAGGGTTGTATTGTATTAGAGTTTAAGAATAAGTTAACTGAAGAAAATATTGATGAATCTTCAATAAAAAGACTTAAAGATGTGAAATGGACAAAGGATGATAAAAATTTAATTTTTAATTTCATTTTTGACTCATCTTTTACTTATACTAAGGGGATTCTTAAAAATCCAGATAGAATTTTTTTTGACCTTCCTGAAATAGTTTCATCATATACAGAAACCTTAATTGTAAATGAAAAACCAATAGAAAAGATAAGATTTGGATTTCCTAATTCTGATTCTAAAATATTTAGAATAGTATTTGATCTTTATACTTCTACTATATTTAAAGAAGAAGTCTTTACAGATACTTTAAAAATAATGTTTCCTATTATAAATGAAAAAGAAAATATTGAAAAAGTAATTAAAAATTTAACAATTATAATTGATCCAGGACATGGAGGTAGTGATCCTGGGGCTATCTATTCTAATATATTGGAAAAAGATCTTAATCTTCAAGTCTCATTAAAAATTTCTAAATTATTAAAGGAGAGTGGTTACGATGTAATTCTTTTAAGGGAGAATGATACTACTATAAGTTTGGATGATAGAGTTAACATGGTTAAGAATTTATTAAGAGATAATAACAACAATAATAATAAAATTATTTATATAAGTATTCATGCTAATGCAGCGACATCACCAGACGTCAAGGGAATAGAAATCTTATATGCTAATGATTTTTCCTTCCCTATGGCTAAATTGTTTTCAGAAATTCTGTCAAAATATTTTTTTGTCAGATCTTTAAAAATGGGTAAATTTTATGTATTATCAAGAATTCCAATTCCGGGAATAATTATTGAAATGGGTTTTTTATCTAACGATGAGGAAAGAAAAATTTTAATTTCTGATGAATTTCAAAATAAGTTTATAGAAAGTATTAAAGAAGCAATAGAATATTATAATAAATAAGAAAGGTGATTTAAAAATGGAAAAGCTGGGAATTTTAGATTCAGGAGTTGGTGGTTTAACAGTTTTAAAAAAAATTATTGATTCAAATATCTTTCAAGAAATTATTTATTTTGCAGATTCAAAATATTTTCCTTATGGTATAAAGCCTGTGAATTTTATTAAACAAAGAACTGAAGAGATAATAGAATTTTTTATATCCAAGGAAGTAAATGAAATAATTATTGCTTGTAATACTGCATCATCTATTGCTTATGAGTATTTAAAGAGTAAATTTTCTACACCTTTATATAATATTGTAGAGCCTGCAATTTCTGGTATAGAAAGATTTAAAGGTGAGAGAATAGGGGTATTAGCTACACGAAGAACATTAGAAAGTGGCATATATCCACTTTTAATTAATAAAAAATATCCTTATATAGATGTTTTTGTAGAATCCTGTAGTGAAGGTCCTCTTTTAGAAATAATTGAGGAAGGAATTATCGAAGGAGAGGTCATAGAAAGTGAAATATATAGATGTATGAAACCTCTTTTAGAAAAAAATATTCAGGGAATTATATTAGGTTGTACACATCTTCCTTTTATCTCTCCTATTATAAGAAAGAATTATAAAGATCTTTTTGTAATAGACCCATCTGAAGAAATTTTAAATATTTTAAGGATAAAAAGAGATATAAATATGGGTAAGGAAATTAAAGTAAATATTTATGTAAGCAGTGATGCTTTTAAATTTCAAGAGAAAGTTCATAGGTTATTAAAAACAAATTATGATATTGAAGAAATAGATTTAGAAAGGAGTGAAAAAATTGCTTTCAAGGGAGAGATTAATAGATAGGTTTATAGAAATGGTTAAAATTCCAAGTCTATCTTTAAAGGAAAGAGAATTTTCAAATTATTTAAAAAAAGAGTTTGAAAGATTAGGAATTAATTACATAGAAGATAATGCGGGTGAAAAAATTGGTGGAAACTCTGGAAATTTAATTGCATTTTTAGAGGGAAATAACAATCCATTCTTTCTATGCGCCCACATGGACACAGTTTCACCAGGTGAGGGTATTATTCCCAAAATTGAGGGAGAATATATTAAAAGTAGTGGAAATACAATTCTTGGAGCAGATAATAAAGCTGCTATATCTGCGATATTAGAAGCTATTGAGGCATTAAGAGAAGATAAAATTGAAAATAATAATGTTGAAATAATATTTACCATTGCTGAAGAAATTGGACTCTTAGGTGCTAAAAATTTAGATTTCTCTTTAATAAAATCAAAAGAAGGGTATGTTTTAGATTCCGACGGAGAGATTGGTTCAATAATTTCAAAAGCACCTTATCATTCTCGTTTTTATCTAAATGTTTATGGAAAATCTGCACATGCAGGTGCAGAACCTGAAAAAGGGATAAGTGCTATTTTACTTACAAGTAGTCTTCTTCTAAACCTTCCTTGGGGGAAGATAGATGATGAAACTACTGGAAATGTGGGAATTATAAGAGGAGGAAGAGCAACAAATATTATTCCTGATGAAGTTTATTTAGAGGGTGAATTTAGGAGTTTGGAACCTTTTAAATTGGAATTATGTTTCAAAAGATTAGAAGAGAAATTAAAAGAAGAAGTAGAAATAAATGGTGGAAAATGGAATATGAAAAGAGAGGACCTTTACAAAGGATATTCAATTAATAAAGATGATCAGGCAATTAAGAGATTAGAAAAGATATTTTATCTTCTTGGAATAAAATTAAATTTAAGATCTACAAAAGGTGGAAGTGATGCAAATATTTTTAATGAAAAAGGAATAAAAGCATTGAATATTGGAATTGCAGTGGAAAATGCACATTCCCTTGAAGAAAAAATAAATATTAATAGTTTATTTACACTTTCTCAGATTGTTTATCATATGCTTAAAAAATTTTAGTATATGTTGGGATTATTTTTTGATCTTGGAAGCACCTTTACAAAAGTTATTGCTTTTGATTTAGAAAAGGAAGAGATTATTGGAAGAGCCAAAGCTCCATCTACTGTAAATACTGATGTTACTATTGGCTTAAAATCTGTGTTAAAAGAAATATTTAAACAAACTGGAAAGAAATTAGACGATTTTAGGTTTAAAAGAGCAAGTAGTAGTGCAAAGGGTGGTTTAAAAATAATTGCTATTGGACTTGTTCCTGATTTAACAGTGGAAGCTGCAAAAAGATCCGCATTAGGTGCAGGGGGAAAGGTAATAAAAACTTATGGATTTGAGCTAACAAATTATGATTTAGAAGAAATAGAAACATTAAAACCTGACCTTATTATTCTTGCTGGTGGTATTGATGGTGGAAATAAATATTATCCTTTAGTTAATGCAAAAAAATTAGCTAATATGTCTTTATTTGTACCGATAATTTATGCTGGAAATAGAGAAATTGCAAAAGAAGTAGAAGAAATACTAAAAAAAGGGGGAAAAGAAGTATGGGTTACTGAAAATGTAATGCCAGAATTTGGAATATTAAATACTTTACCTGTTCAAAAATATATAAGAGAAATTTTTATCTCCAAATTAATCTATGCAAAAGGATTAGAAAAGGCGAAAAAACTTGTAGATGATATATTATTGCCAACACCCTTAGCTGTTTTAAAGGCATGTGAAATTTTTTCCAAAATTTTTGGAGAGACTGTTTTAGTTGATATTGGTGGTGCAACAACTGATGTCTGTTCCATATCACATGGAAAACCAACTCAAAATGGAGTTATATGGAAGGGATTGCCTGAACCTTATGTTAAAAGAACAGTAGAGGGAGATTTAGGGGTTAGAGTTAGTGCTCTATCTTTATGGGACACTGTTGGAGAAAATAAATGGAGAGAACTCTTTAAAGATTTAGATTTATATAAAGAAAAAGTAAAGTTTTTATCTGAAAATACAGATTTTTTACCTAACAAAGATGAGGATATTTATTTTGACTATATTTTATCATATAACGCAATAAAAATAGCAATAGAAAGACACTGTGGATATTTAGAAGTTCTATATACTCCCATGGGAGCTTTATATGTTCAATATGGAAAAGATTTAACAGAAGTAAAAAATTTAATTGGGACAGGAGGACCATTAGTATACAATCCATATAATATTTGTGCATTAAAATCAGCACTATATGATAATGCTAATCCCTTTTCATTGAAACCTAAAAAACCAAAAATCTACTTAGATAAGGAATACATATTATTTGCTATAGGTCTTCTCTCTGAATTATTTCCTGATAAAGCAAATAACATATTAAAAAAATACTTAACTGAAGCTATTTTTTAGAAGAAATTTTTGAGTATTTCTCTAATAATTGAAAACCTTTATTCTTTTTGAAAAGATGTAGATCTGGTAAAATATAAACAATAGAGGTGGATATAGATGAGATTTATTAGAGGAGAAGAGATATACAAATTAGTAAAAGATCTTATAGAAGATGCTAATTTTAACCTACCCTTAGATATTTTTAATGCATTAAAAAAGGCAAGAGAGTTAGAAGAAAATATAAATGCAAAAATTGTATTGGATATTTTAATTGAGAATGCAATGTTAGCCAAAGATTATAGAATTCCTATATGTCAAGATTGTGGGATGGTGGTTATATTTATAGAAAAAGGAGAAGAGGTCTGCATAGAAGGTCCTATTGAAGAATACTTAAATAGAGCTGTAAAAGAAGTATATGAAGAAAATTACCTTAGAAAATCAATTGTAAAAGATCCTATAATCAGAGAAAATACAAATGATAATACTCCACCTATTATTCATTGGGATATTATTCCAGGAGATAAACTTAAAATTTTTGTAATGATAAAAGGATTTGGAAGTGAAAATGCAAGTACAATAAAAATGCTTATTCCTACCATTAAAAAAGAAGATATTATAAATATTATATTAGAGCATGTTTGGGAACATGGACCTAATGCATGTCCTCCTTTAATTATAGGAATAGGAATAGGAGGTACTATGGAAAAAGCAGTTTATCTATCTAAAAAAGCTATTTTAAGACCTCTAAATAGTAGAAATGAAAAACCCCATCTGAGAGATTTAGAGGAAGAGATATTAAATAGGGTAAATTCTTTAAATATTGGCCCTGGAGGTTTAGGGGGTAGAACTACAGCCTTAGATGTTCATATAGAATCTTATCCTACACATATTGCGGGTTTACCCTTGGCTATTAATCTTCAATGCTGTGCAGTAAGATTTAAAGGGATAGAAATATGAAAATTATAGAGCTTCCATTAAAAGAAGAAGATATTTTAACTTTAAAAGCTGGAGAATGGGTAGAATTAAATGGGCCATGTTACTCTGCAAGAGATTCTGCACATGAAAGGATTTTTGAGAGTTTAAAAAGAGGTGAAAAACTTCCAATTGACTTAAATGGAGTTGTAATTTATTATATGGGTCCAACACCAACTCCTCCCGGAAGAATTATAGGATCTTGTGGTCCTACAACAAGTGAAAGAATGGACCCTTTTACTCCTAAGCTTCTTTCTCTTGGAGTAAAAGGATTTATTGGAAAAGGGAAAAGAAGTATTGAAGTAAGAAATGCTATAAAAGAATATAGAGGAATTTATTTTGTTACTGTTGGAGGTGCGGGAGCATATTTCTCTCAAAGAATTAAAAAGGCAAAGCTGATCGCATATGAGGATTTAGGTCCTGAAGCTATATATTATTTGGAACTTTCGCATTTTCCAGTAATGGTTGCAATAGACTCTTTTGGAGAAGATTTTTTCAATAGAGTTAATTCTTATTAACGATTACTATTATCAGTTGGTTTTGTGAATTGGAAAGAGTATAATAAAATACTTTGAAAATTTAAAGAGAAAGGGAAATACCATGATAAGAGTAGATAAAAGGTCAAATGAAGATTTAAGACCTATTAAGATTATAAGAAATTATCTTAAATATCCCTTAGGTTCAGTTTTAATAGAGATGGGAGAGACTAAGGTTATCTGTTCAGTATCAGTAGAAGATAAAGTCCCTTCATTTTTAAAGGGAACAAATCAAGGATGGTTAACTGCTGAGTATGGTATGCTTCCTGGATCAACACCTGAAAGAAAGATTAGAGACATAACAAAAGGAGTTATCAATGGAAGATCTCAAGAGATACAAAGGTTAATTGGAAGATCATTGAGAGCTATTGTTGATTTGACAAAAATTGGAGAGAGAACAATATGGATAGATGCTGATGTTATTCAAGCAGATGGAGGAACAAGAACAGCTGCGATTTCTGGTGCATTTGTTGCATTGGTAGATGCTCTCAATAAATTGAAAAGAGAAGGAGTTATAAAAGAAATGCCTATAAAAGAATTCATAGCTGCAGTTTCGGTGGGAATTGTAGATGGAGAAATAATATTAGATCTTATGGCTCAGGAAGATATGAGGGCTGAGGTTGATTTCAATGTGGTGATGACAGAAAGCTTTAAGATAGTAGAGATACAAGGAACTGCTGAGAAAACTCCTTTTACAATGGAACAATTACAAAAAATGTTAAACTTAGCGAAGAGAGGCATCTCTCAAATTATTGAAATTCAAAAAAGAGTTTTAGGAATACAATGACAAAGATTGTATTAGCAACTTTAAACAGAAATAAGATAAATGAGATAAAAAATATTCTTTTTGATTTAAAAGATTATTTACTTTCTCCATATGACTTTTATATATATGATCTTCCAAAAGAAGAAGGAAATAGCTATAAAGAGAATGCATATATGAAAGCACTGTTTATTTCTAAAAAGACTAACCTTCCTTCTGTTGGTGAAGATTCAGGACTTGAGATCAAGTTTTTAAATTCTGAACCTGGAATATATTCAGCAAGATTTGGAGGAGAAATTCCTTTTTCAGAGAAAATAAAAATCATTCTTGAAAAACTAAAGAATGTAGCCTGGGAAGATAGAATAGCAGAGTTTGTTTGTACTTTAGCTATTGTTCTTCCTTATAAAAAAGAAGAGCCAATTTTTATTGAAGAGAGAGTAAAGGGATATATATATTGGGAAGCAAGGGGAAATAATGGTTTTGGTTATGATCCCATATTTTATTATCCTGAATATAAATGTACTTTTGGAGAACTATCTGAAGAGAAAAAAAACAAAGTAAGCCATAGAGCTAAAGCTTTCTTAAGAGCTAAAAATATTTTAGAAAAAATTGTAAAGGGGGAGATATGAGTGAAAAAGGAGATTATTTCTACAGATATGGCTCCTAAAGCTATCGGACCTTATTCTCAAGCTGTAAAAGTAGGAAACTTCTTATTTATATCTGGACAAATCCCTATTGATCCTAAAACTGGAGAATTAATTGAAGGTAATATAAAAGAACAAACAAAAAGGGTATTAGAAAATTTAAAAGGGATAATAGAAAGCTTAGGTGGCTCATTAGAAAATATTATAAAAACAACAGTATTTTTAAAAAACATAGAAGATTTTCATGATATGAATGAAATTTATGCGGAATATTTTAAAGAAAATCCACCTGCACGATCTACTATTGAAGTTTCAAGACTTCCAAGAAATGTTTCTATAGAAATTGAGGCTATAGGTATTTTAGATAAGCCATGATTCCTTTGAAAGATAATATACCTTCAAGAAGGTATCCATTAATAAATATCATCTTAATTATACTTAATTTTGTAATTTTTCTATGGGAGCTTTCTTTACCAGAGTCATTAAAAGAATATATTTTATATAACTATGGTTTTGTCCCACAAAGGTTTTGGAATTTTAAGTTATCATTTTATCACATTTTTCCATTATTCTCCTCATTATTTCTTCATGGCGGTTGGGCTCATATTTTAGGAAACATGCTTTTTCTATGGATTTTTGGAGATAATGTTGAAGATAACATGGGACATTTTAAATATTTGTTTTTCTATTTGATTTCTGGTATTATTGCAAATGTAATTCAAGGATTTTTTAGTTATAATAAATATATACCAACAATTGGCGCAAGTGGAGCTATCGCAGGAGTTTTAGGTGCATATTTTATATATTTCCCTAATGCAAGAATAATTACTTTAGCCTTCTTAGGTTTTCTCATAGACATTTTATATATTCCTGCTGGTTTTTTCTTAATTTTATGGTTTCTAAGTCAGTTTTTATTAGGAGTATCTTCTTTAGCTTTTGAAACTACAGGAGGAGTAGCTTGGTGGGCTCATATTGGTGGATTTTTATTTGGTTTAATTATTGCTCCTTATTTAAAAAAGAAAAGAAGGAGGAGATTTGATTTATGGGATTTCTAGATATTCTTTGGATTATAATTCTTATATCTGCAATTTCACCTATTATTAGACAGAGAATTATTGAGGCAGAAAGATATAGAATTATTCAGTCTTTAGAAAAAAAGAGAGGGTCCAGAGTAATTACTCTTATTCATCGTCAAGAAGCAATGAATTTTTTAGGTGTACCCATAGCAAGATATATAAATATTGAAGATTCAGAAGAGGTCCTACGTGCTATAAGACTTACACCTCCTGATATGCCTATAGATTTAGTTCTTCACACTCCTGGTGGTTTAGTTCTTGCTGCTGAACAAATTGCTCATGCATTGAGTCAACATAAGGGTAAAGTTACAGTTTTTGTCCCTCATTATGCTATGTCTGGTGGAACATTTATTGCACTTGCAGCTGATGAAATTGTAATGGATGAAAATGCAGTTTTGGGGCCTGTAGATCCTCAAATTGGAGAATACCCTGCAGTTTCAATTTTAAATACCATAGAAAGAAAAGGAGTGGATAAAGTAGAAGATAAAACTCTAATATTGGGAGATATAGCACAAAAAGCTATTCAGCAAGTTAGAAATGCAGTATACGAGCTTTTAATAAATAATAATATGCCTGAAGAAAAGGCAAGAGAAATTTCAGAGATACTTTCTAGTGGTAAATGGACTCATGATTATCCAATAACAGTAGAAGAGGCACAAAAAATTGGACTTCCTGTTAAAGTAGGATTACCATCAGAAATTTATGCCTTAATGAGCTTATATCCACAAACTCAAATGGGGAAACCTTCAGTTCAATATATACCTATACCGTATGGAACTAAGAAAATTTGACATATTTATAAATAAATGATAATCTATATATGGTTTAGCAGTCCTTAGGTAGGAGTGCTAAAAAATGTTAGATGAAAGAAAACAGAAAATATTAAGAATAACAGTTAAAGATTATATAGAGTCTGCCCAACCTGTAAGCTCAAGAATTCTTGCTAAAAAATATCATTTAGGTTGGAGTCCTGCAACTATTCGTAATGAAATGGCAGATCTTGAGGAGGCTGGATATTTAATCCAGCCTCATACTTCTGCAGGAAGAATACCATCAGATAGAGGATATAGATTTTATGTGGACTTTTTAATGGATGTTGAACTGCCATCTAAGGAGGATATAGATTTAATAAATTATTATTTCCTTCTTCCTATAAGTTGGGAAAATCTACTTCAACAAGTAGCAGAAGTGTTATCTCAGAGAACAAATTTTATTGGCGTTGTTCTTTTCCCTCAATTAAACTCTGCATACTTAAAGAAAATTGAATTAATAGAATTAGAAGAAAAGGTTATATCTCTTATATTAACCACTTCAACTGGTGTAGTTAAGGAGAGAATTATTAAATTATCAAATCCATTAAAAGAGTTTGAAATATACAAAATAAGAGAAAAACTAAATAAGACATTTTCAAATATGGAACTTCAGAAAGTCTATTGGCAAATATTAGAAAAAGAGTTTCCAGAAGGAATACCCTTAGAGATTTATAATGGATTGGAACAACTTTTATGGGAAGTGTTAGAGAAAGAGAAAGAAGAAGGAGTATTTATTGAAGGATTTTCTCAGATATTAAAGCATGTGGAATTTCAAGATATAAATAAGGTGAAAAATCTTCTAAATGTTTTGGAAGAGGAAAGAATATTGTCTTCTTTGCTCTTTTCTGCTTTTTTAAATAGAGGATTGACAATTCTAATAGGAAGTGAAATTGGAATTGCAGAACTTGGTGACTGTAGTTTTATTGCTACAGTTTACTCTATAAGGGATAAGATAATAGGAACCTTAGGTATGATTGGACCAAAAAGAATGAAATACGAAAGAGCATTAAGCCTTGTAGAGCTTGTTGGAAAAGTTTTATCCGAAAGATTAAGCGAGATTTTTGAGAAGTAAATGTCCCCAATTTTTTTTGCAAATAAATTTTTATCCCCCAATTTTTTAATCATAGATGATAAGAAGGAATTTTTTCATATTATTAAAGTATTAAGACATAAATTAGGTGATAAACTAACCCTAAGAGCTCCTGATAATGAGTTATATTTAACAATAATATCAAAGATAGAGAAAGATAAATTAATACTTGAGATAATTTCTAAATTAACTAAGGATCCAGAAATAAAATTTGAGCTTTTTTTATGCCAAAGTTTACCTAAGCTTGATAAATGGGAATTGATTCTTGAGAAAGGAACTGAATTGGGAGTTTGTGGCTTTTTTCCTTTACAAACAGAAAGAAGTATTGTAAACTTAGATAAGAAAAATTTATTAAAAAAATATGAAAGATGGAATAGAATAATTGAGGAAGCTGTTAAACAGAGTGGAAGAAGAAAAATTCCAGAATTATATTCTATTCAAAAAATAGAAGAATTATTAGAAAATTTGAAGAATAATATAGAAATATTAGTTGCATGGGAAAAGGCAAATAAAAGTTTAAAAGAGATAGTAAAAGATTTAGGTGATAAAATATATTTATTTATAGGACCAGAAGGAAGTTTTTCAGAAAGGGAGATTGATCTTTTGAAAGAAAATGGTGGAAAATTTTTTAATATGGGTCCAAGAATATTTAAGGTTGAGACAGCAGCTATTGTTGCTACTTCTCTATTGTTATATGAGAAGGGAGGCTTGGGTTTAATTTAGAAGCCTTGAATGGAAAGAACTATAAGTTTCTATACTTTTGGATGTAAGGTAAATCAATATGAAACAGAAAGGTTAAAAAGTTTAGCTTTAAAAGAAGGGTGGGAAATTAGACCCTTTGGAGTTAAAACTGAATATATCTTCATAAACAGTTGTTCAGTAACTCATATTGCTGAAAGAAAAGCAAGACGTCTTATTAGATTTTTAAAAAATAAATTTCCTGAATCTAAAATTATACTTGCAGGCTGTTACTCTGAAAGACTTAAAAAATTCCCATCGCCAATTAATGGTATAGATGTTTTTTTAGATAACAAAGAAAAATGGGAATTTTTTAAAGGAAATGAGTTTTCTATAGGTGTTCCTATACTTCAAGATAGAACAAGAGCACTCATTAAGATTCAGGATGGATGTAATAATTTCTGTTCTTATTGTATAGTTCCTTACTTAAGAGGAAGAGAGAGAAGCAAACCTTATAATATTGTTCTTTCAGAGATAGAAAATTATGTAAATTTAGGTTACAGGGAAATAGTACTTACAGGAGTAAGATTAGGGGCTTATGGTCATGATTTTGGAGAAAAAGATGCATTAACAAAACTTTTAGAGAAGATTATTATGATTCCTGAGATAAAAAGAATTCGTTTAAGCTCCATTGAACCTATGGATATAACTCCATCATTAATAGATTTAGTAAAGGAAGAGAAAATATGTAAACATTGGCACATACCTCTTCAAAGCGGTGATAATGAGATTTTAAGAAAAATGGGAAGAAAATATGACACTTTTTATTATTATAAAATAATTGAAAAACTTAGAGAAAAGGCAAAAGATATAGCTATTGCAACAGATATTATAGTTGGATATCCTGGTGAAAATGATGATAATTTCAATAATACTTTAAAATTTATTAAGGAAATTGGCTTTATGAAGATTCATGTTTTTCCATTCTCTCCAAGACCTGGAACTTTTGCAAGTAATTTACCATCAATCTCTTCAGCTATTTTAGAAGAGAGAAAAAAGATACTTTTATCTTTAAGTGATGAATTGTGGAATATTTATGCGAGAAAATTTATTAATAAAGAGATGGAAGTCTTGGTGGAAGAAGTAAATGGTAAGCTTAGGGAGGGATTAACTGAGAATTATTTGAGAGTAGTTTTTGAGGATGGGAATGTAAATAAAGGGGATTTTGTAAAAGTAAAATTAAAAAGGATTGAAAAAGGTAAAATTTTTGGAGAAATGGTTAAAGATATTTTAGTATTGAAAATATAATTCTAATAAGAAAGGAGGGAATAATGTGACAGAGGTAAAAGTAGGAAAAGATGAAAGTTTAGATAGTGCATTGAAAAGATTTAAGAAGAAACTTCAAGAAGATGGAGTTTTGGCAGATATTCGTAGACATGAGTATTATGAAAAGCCAAGCGAAAAGAGGAATCGTAAAAGAGCTCAGGCAAAGAGAAAGAAATAATTATAATAGATTATGGGAAATAACTTATTAAGAAGTGAGATAATTCTACCTAAGAATTTTCTAACTTACGAAAAAGGAAAAAGATTAATAGAGGAAGTAAAAGATTTACAAGAACAATATAAGATAGAAGTATTTTGGGATGGAGATAAAGTTATTGTTCAAGGAATTCTTGAGGAGGTAAATAAATTAATAGATTTTATTACGGAATATATTAAGAATGATGAAATAAATGTTGAAGAAGATAGTAGAAGTAAAATATTAATTTTGGAGAAGAAACTGATAAAGGTTTCTTCTCCAGGTCAGAAAAAATATATTGAGGCATTAGAAAAAAAAGATATTGTTTTTGTAATAGGTCCTGCAGGAACTGGAAAAAGTTATCTTGCTATAGTTGCGGGTTTAATATTTCTTAAAGAAGGAAGAGTAAAGAAAATAATTTTAACAAGACCTGTAGTAGAAGCAGGTGAGAAATTAGGTTTTTTACCAGGGGATTTACAGCAAAAGACAAATCCATATCTAAAGCCATTATATGATTTTTTAGAAGAATTTTTAGGATACGAAAGAGTTGAAAAACTTTTAGAGAAAAAATTGCTTGAAGTTGTCCCTTTGGCATATATGAGGGGAAGAACTTTTAAAGATTCTTTTGTTCTTTTAGACGAGGCACAAAATACTACCCCTTTACAGATGAAGATGTTTTTAACAAGGTTAGGGTCTGGAAGTAAGATGGTTATTACAGGTGATATCACTCAGATAGATTTAGAGAGAAATCAAAGATCTGGTCTTATTCATGCTTGGAGAATTCTCCAAGGTATAGAAGATATAGGTTTTGTAGAACTTACAGAAAAGGATATAGTAAGACATGACTTGGTAAAAAAGATTGTAGTAGCCTATGACAAATGGGAGAGAGAAAAAGGTGAGTTTAGAGATTTTTAATTATTTTAAAGAAAAGATTGAAAAGAAAGAAAAAGATAGATTAAAAAGATTTTTAAAAGAAGTTTTAAAAGTAAAAGGTTTTTCTTCTTCAAAATATGATATTTCAATAGTATTAATAGATGATGAAAAAATGATAGAATTAAACAGAAAATATAGAAATATTAATTCTACCACTGATGTTTTATCTTTTAATTTAGGGAAAGATCCGAGAGGGAAAATAATAGGAGAAATCTATATATCTATTCCTACTGTTGAAAAAGAAAATATAGAAAAGAATAAAGCTCTAATTGATGAGATTGCTTTTCTTTCGTTGCATGGCTTATTGCACATATTAGGATATGATCATGAAAATATTAAAGATAGAGAAGAAATGGAAAAGGAAACTCAGAAACTTATTAAATATTGGGTACACTTATGAAAACAAAAAATCTAAACGAGAGTATTAAATTCTCAATTGAAGGTATCGGTTTTGCATTAAAATATGAAAGAAATATTAAAATACAATTTATAATTAGTATCTTTGTTATAATTTTAGGATTTATTTTGGGATTATCTCAGGAAGAATTTTTATTTATTTTTTTATGGATTGGCATGGTTATAAGTGCAGAATTTTTTAATACTGCAATAGAAAGAGCTTTAGATACATATTACGAAGATTTCTCTCAAAATATTAAAATTATAAAGGATCTTTGCTCTGCTGCGGTCTTTGTGCTTGCTTTTTTTGCTTTTATATCAGGAATACTTATATTCCTTCCCCATATAATAGCATTTCTAAAAACAATTTTTAAAGGAGTGTGAAGTTATCTGAGTTTTTTCCTCCTCTTTATTCTTCTTGCTCTTTCTGCATTTTTTTCAGCATATGAAACATCATTGGTTTCCTCAACAAAAATAAAGTTTCATCATCTATCTCAAGAGGGAAATAAAAAAGCAGAAAAAGTATTAAAGATAATGGAAAAAGTTCATGAGGTATTAGCAACTCTTGTTATTGCTAATAATATTGTGAATATTCTAATTGCATCCTTAGCAACAACATTAGTCTTAAAATATACAAAAAATTATGCGGTATCAATAGCAACTGGATTTTCTACTTTTTTTATTGTTATCTTTGGAGAAATGATTCCAAAAACAATAGGTCTTAAATATAAAGAGAAATTTGTTCTTTTATTATTTTATCTATTCTATCCCTTTTATATTATACTAAGACCAATAACAAAAATATTCTTGTTTTTTAGTAATTTATTTTATAATATTTTAGGGAAAACTCATGAAAATATATCTCCTTTTGCAACAATTGAGGAATTTATTACTGCAGTAAATATTGGTGAAAAGGAAGGAATTATTGAGAAAGAAGAGAAAGAATTAATAAATAACGTTATAGAATTTACAGATACAGAAGTTCACGAAGTTATGATTCCAAGAATTGATATGGTATGTGTAAGTATTGATTCAGATCTTGAAAGTGTTTGGAAGGTAATAATAGAAGAGGGACATTCTCGTATTCCAGTTTATGAAGGAAATATTGATAATATTATAGGAATTATACATGCAAAAGATGTTTTAAAGGCATTGTCAGAGAAAAAACAGGAAAAAGGGTTAAGAGAAATTGTAAGAGAAGTTTTATATGTCCCTGAAAATATGAAGATAAATAAATTATTTAATGAAATGAGAAAGAAAAAAATACATATGGCTATTGTAGTAGATGAATATGGTGGAACTTCAGGATTAGTAACTCTTGAGGATCTATTAGAGGAATTAGTTGGTGAAATTGAGGATGAATATGACACGGAAGAGAGGATGTATTCTTTCATTAATGATAATACAATCTTAGTGGATGCAAAGATGAATGTTTATGAGTTAAATGAAATATTAGAAGAAAATTGGAATGAGCGTTTTCCTGAGACAGAATATGATACAGTTGGTGGCTTAGTATTAGATATTCTTGGAAGAGTTCCTATGAAGGGAGAAGAAGTAAGGGTAGGAAATTTAATTCTGAAAATTGAGAGTGTAAAAAAACAAAGAATTGAGAAAATTAGAATTATTTGTAACAAAGAAGCTGGAGGAAATTCATGAGCAAATATATTATTATTACAGGAGGAGTTATATCTTCATTGGGAAAGGGATTAACAACTGCATCCTTAGGTAGGATTTTAAAGAGCAAAGGTTTTTCTGTTACAGCATTAAAATTTGATCCATATATAAATGTAGATGCTGGAACTATGAATCCATATCAGCATGGTGAGGTTTTTGTTACAGAGGATGGTGCGGAAACTGATTTAGATTTAGGACACTATGAAAGGTTTTTAGATGTAGATCTCAGTGCAATAAATAATGTAACTACCGGTAAGATATATTCTAATGTGATAAAAAAAGAAAGAGAGGGTAAATATTTGGGTTCTACTGTCCAAATTATACCCCACATTACAGAGGAAATAAAAGCAAGTATTTTAAGAGTATCTCAAGAAACTAAGGCGGATGTTGTTTTAGTGGAAATTGGTGGAACTGTGGGAGATATAGAAGGTTTACCATTTTTGGAGGCAGTAAGACAATTTAAAAAGAATGTAGGGAAAGAAAATTTAATATATATTCATGTGACATTAGTTCCATCTTTATTTCCTACAGGAGAACTTAAGACAAAGCCAACTCAGCATAGTGTTAAAGAATTAAGAAGTATAGGAATCCAACCTGATATTATCCTTTGTAGGGCAAAAACAAAATTGCCAAGAAGTATAAGGGAAAAAATAGCTTTATTTACAGATGTAGAGCCTGATGCAGTTATTTCAGGTGTTGATGTGGATGATATCTATTCTATTCCACTACATTTTGAAGAGGAAGGTATGGGTGATTTGGTATGTGAATTATTAGGCTTAGATAATAGGCAGAGCGATTTAAAAGATTGGAAAGAAATGGTTAATAAACCTTTATATGGTGAAGTAAATATTACAATTTTAGGTAAATATACATCACTTCCAGATGCATATATCAGTGTAGTTCAAGCCTTGAAACACTCTACTAAATATCTTGGGGTCAAATTAAATATTAAATGGATAGAATCTGATAAAGTAAATTCTGAAAATGTAAATGATGTTTTAAAGGGAACAGAAGGTCTTTTAGTTCCTGGAGGATTTGGTGCAAGAGGAATTGAAGGAATGATTGAAGGAATAAGATGGGCAAGAAAAAATAATATTCCTTTCTTAGGTTTATGTTTGGGACTTCAATGTGCAGTAATAGAATTTTCAAGAAGTATAGGACTTAAAGATGCAAATAGTAGTGAATTTGATGAAAATACTCCATATCCTGTTATAGATCTCATGCCAAATCAAAAAAATATTGAAGAAAAAGGAGGAACTATGAGATTAGGTGCTTACCCTTGTAAAATAAAGAAAAATTCCTTAGCTTATAAATGTTATAATAAAGATATAGTATATGAGAGACATAGACATAGATATGAAGTGAATAATAAATTTAGAGAAATTTTAGAGAATAATGGGTTAGTATTCTCAGGGGTTTCCCCAAATGAGGAATTAATTGAAATAATTGAATTAAGAGATCATCCTTTCTTTATTGCTACTCAATTTCATCCAGAATATAAGTCTCGCCCCTTAAAGCCTCATCCATTATTTTTAGGTTTTATAAAGGCGGTATTGGAGATGAAGAATGGATAACAAAGAGCTTTGGAAGATAGCAAAAGAAGCCTTAAAATTTTCCTATGCTCCATATTCAGATTTTCCAGTTGGCTGTGCATTATTAACAAAATCTGGAAAAATATATTTAGGCACAAATATAGAAAATTCTTCATTTGGACTTACTATTTGTGCAGAAAGAGTAGCTATATTTAAGGCTGTAAGTGAAGGTGAGAGAGAGTTTCTAAAAATAGCAATTGTTGGGAGAAATGGGGAAGGACTTTTTCCATGTGGTAGTTGTAGACAAGTAATGGCTGAATTCTCATTAGATTTAGAAATTGTATTGTATGATCCTAAAAAAGATGATTTTCAAAGTTTTAAAGTGAGAGAGCTTTTACCTTTTAATTTTTATTTAAAGAGGGTTTAAAATGAGCGAGAAAAAATTAGCTTATGTAGGTATATTAGGAAAACCAAATGTTGGTAAGTCAACACTTATAAATCTTTTAATTGGTGAAAAAATATCAATTATTGCAGATAAACCTCAGACTACAAGACAAAGAATATTAGGAATATTAACAATAGATGAAAAGGCTCAATTAATTTTTCTTGATACTCCAGGTTGGTATGAGCCAAAACATCTTTTAGGTGAATATATGATTAAGGTGATTAAAGAAACAATTAAAGATTCTGATATTCTTTTAATTCTTATAGATGCATCATCTGAGTTAGAAAAGGAAGATATTAATTTACTGGAAATAATTAAAAAGGAAGAAAAAGAATACTTAGTTATTTTAAATAAAATTGATCTTATTTCAAAAGGAATATTAGAAAATAAAATAAATAATCTTTTAAAGCTTAATATATCAGAAGATAAAATTATTCCTATCTCTGCTCTTTATGGAATTAATAAAGAAATTCTTCTTGAAAAAATTATAGAACTTTCACCCCCAGGTGATTTTCTTTATCCATCTGATATGATATCTGATCAAACAGATAAATTCTTTATATCTGAAATTATAAGAGAAAAAATTATACATAATACATATCAAGAAGTTCCACATTCTGTTGCAGTTTATGTAGATGAAATTTCTGAGAGAAAGAATGGAAATTTAATTTATATAAGGGCTACAATCTTAGTAGAAAGACCAACACAAAAATCCATATTGATTGGAAAAGATGGTCAAATGCTTAAGAAGATTGGAACCCTTGCTCGTATGGAATTAGAAGAATATTTTAAAAAGCAAGTCTATTTAGATCTTTGGGTGAAAGTAAAAGAAAAATGGAGAAAAAAACCAGAAGTATTAAGAGAGCTTGGATATATTTAGTTGGGATTGAGGATATTCCTCAATCCCTTGAAATTTTCTAAACTATAGAAATTCTTTCTCCAATTATGGTTTCTATTTCTTCTACCTCATTCTTTTTTAAAGGGCCAAATTCCATAGCCTTTGCATTTTCTTCAACTTGTTTAATACTTGTAAATCCAGGAATTGGGATAGTTTTTTCACTTTTTGCCCAAAGATATGCCAATGCTCCTTGAGCAAGTGTTCTTCCATTGCTTGTTAATATTTCACGAACTTTATCTAATTTTTCTAAAAATATATAGTTAGGTTTACCATCTTTGAAGTATATCATCCAATCTATATTATTCCCCCTTATATCATCTTTTGATATAACCGTATCTTTATTAAATTTGCCCGAAAGAAGTCCCATTCCCAAAGGAGAACGATTTATACTTGCTATATTATAATCATTACATATCTTAAGAATCTTGTCTGCGTTTATTAAAATATTAAATTGATGCTGAATAGCAACTGCATTAGTATTTTTTATTAAAAAGTCAATACATTGAGGATGATCTGTACTCCATCCATAAGAACGAATTAAGCCTTCCTTTTTTAAATCTTCAAGGGTATTAAAAACACCCTTAGCATCTTCTAATGGAATTTCCCATAAATGAAGCTGATAAAGATCAATATAATCAGTATTAAGTCTTCTTAAAGAATCTATGCATGCCTTTTTTATATATTCAGATGAATAATTAATTCCTTTATCTTCTTTTGTCACTTCATCAAAGGAATAACCAAATTTTGTAGCAATTACAACTTTATTCCTTATTCCTTTTAAGGCTTTCCCTAATAGAATTTCACTATGACCTCTTCCATAAATATCTGCGGTATCAAAAAAATTTACTCCAAGATCAACTGCCCTTTGGATTGCTTTTATAGATTCTACATCATCAATTTTTCCAAATCTCATAGTACCTCCGTTTGAAGTTTTCCATTCTCCTCCAATAGGCCAACAACCAAGTCCTAAGGCACTTACCTCTATTCCTGATTTTCCTAATGTTCTTTTCATTTCAGAACCTCCTCCTTTATTTTTTATTTTAATGTTATACTTTTTTAAAAAGCTTTTTAGAGCCAATTTTTTAGAATTTTTATAGTACCAGTTGAAAAAAATTAATTTAATGATACATTATAAACTACAATAGAAAATAAAGAAGGAGGAGGTATTTTTGTGGATAAAAATTCATTAGCAAAGATGATAGACCATACTTTTCTTAGACCAGATGCTTCATCAAAAGAAATAGAAAATTTCTGTATAGAGGCATTAAATTATAATTTTGCATCAGTCTGTATTCAGCCATATTTTGTTCCCTTAGCTTATAAAATATTAAAGAATTCAGGAATAAAGGTCTGTACAGTAATTGATTTTCCACATGGATTGAACTCTCCATCGTCAAAGGCATTTCAAGTACAAGAACTCTTAAAAAAAGGAGCGGAAGAATTTGATATGGTTATTAATATATCAGCAATAAAGGATAGGAATGAAAAAGTACTTAGAGAAGAAGTAAGAAAAGTTGTAGATTCTGCTGAGGGTAAAATAGTAAAAGTAATAATTGAGACTTGCTACCTTACTGATGATGAAAAAATTTATATTACAAATATTATTAAGGAAGAAGGTGCACATTTTGTTAAAACTTCTACAGGTTTTGGTCCCAAAGGTGCGGTTGTAGAAGATATATTATTATTAAAAAGAGTTGCTGGTGATAAATTAAAAGTGAAGGCATCTGGAGGTATAAGAACCTTAGAACAAGCTCTTTCTATGATAGAGGCAGGAGCGGATCGTTTAGGAACATCTAATAGTATTAAGATTTTACAAGAGTTATATGAATAGGTATTATTTTGAAGAGGCAATTGTTTTAAAATATCAAAAAATAAAGGATAGTGATCTCTTATTAACCTTATATGGTAAGACTAAAGGTAAATATAATGCTATTGCTCCTGGAGCTTTAAATATTAAAAATAGATTAAGAGGAAGAGTAGAGCCTTTTTGTTGGGGAAAGGGTTATTTTGTTGTTAGAAGAAGCTTGGATTTATTAATAAATTGGGAGACTATAGACAGTTATTGGGAAATAAGAAATAATTTTGAAAAGTTAAATTTAGCCTTCTCCATAATAAAAACTATTGATAAATTTGTAATTTCAGAATATTCTGATGAAAAGATATTTAATATCATTATAGAAGCATTAAACTTAGTAAAAGAAAAATACATACTTTATTTAAGAGAGATATTTTTCCTAAAGCTTTTACAATCTCAAGGTCTTATTAATAATTTCTCTATAAGATGTGATAAATGTGGAAAGGTATTTAATGATGAAGATATTTTAAGAGTAAATATTTATGAGAATAAAGTTTTCTGTAAAAATTGTTCATCTATAGGTTTAATAGTATCTCTGGAATCAATAAAATCAATAAATAATATACTTAACCATTCTATTTCAGAGCTTAAAAATATAAATATTTTTCAAGAGATATGTAATTTAGTAAAAGAATATGAGAAAACTCTTATGTAGGAGGTGAATAAAATGTTGACATTTCAGGAAATAATTTTTAGATTAAATGAATTTTGGCATAAGCAGGGATGTATTATTCAACAACCATATGATATAGAGAAAGGTGCTGGAACTATGAATCCCGCAACATTTTTTAGGGTGTTAGGTCCTGAGCCTTGGAAAGTTGCTTATGTAGAGCCCTCACGTAGGCCTACAGATGGAAGATTTGCTGAAAATCCTAATAGGTGGCAACATTATTATCAGTATCAAGTTATATTAAAACCTTCTCCTGATAGAGTTCAAGAGATTTATCTTGACAGTCTTAGATATTTAGGTATTGAGATAGAGAAACATGATATTAGATTTGTTGAGGATAATTGGGAATCTCCCACTCTTGGAGCCTGGGGAATTGGGTGGGAAGTTTGGCTTGATGGTATGGAGATAACTCAATTTACATATTTTCAGCAATGTGGAGGTTTTGATCTATTTCCAATTTCTGCGGAAATCACATATGGCCTTGAAAGAATTGCTATGTATATTCAAGGAGTTGATGATTTTTTAGATATAAAATGGCAGGGTGATATTACATATGGAGATATTCATTTTCAAGGAGAGGTAGAAAATTGTCATTATAACTTTTCCTTAGCAGATATAGATAGATTAAGATTATTATTTGAGGAGTATGAAAAAGAGGCAGAAAGACTTTTAAATATAGGATTAACTTTTCCAGCATATGATTATGTTTTAAAATGTTCCCATGTATTTAATCTTTTAGATGCAAGAGGTGCTATTAGTGTAGTTCAAAGAACAGAATATATCACAAGAATAAGAAGACTTGCATATAAATCTGCAGAGAATTATTTAAAATCAAGAGAAAACTTAGGATATCCATTATTAAAGAAAAACTTATGGAAGGAGGAGGAAAAGATTGGCTAAGGATCTAATAGTAGAGATAGGAACAGAAGAAATGCCTGCAGGATTTTTGAGACCTGCTATTACCCAACTTAATGACTTTTCAAGAAGTATTTTTGAATCTAAACTGCTTGATTATGAAGAATTAAAAGTTTATGCTACTCCGAGAAGATTAGTTCTTTATGTAAAAAATTTAGAGGAGTTTCAAAAGTCTCAAGAGGAGGAGATAAGAGGTCCTGCTGAAAAAGTTGCTTATAAAGATGGGAAATGGCTTCTACCAGCAATAAAATTTTGTCAACAATATAATGCGGATATTAATGATCTTTATATAAAAAAGACTGAAAAAGGTTCATATGTTTATTTAAGAAGAAAGATCATAGGGAAAAAAACTAAGGAAATTTTACCAGATATATTGAAAGAAATTATATCAAAGATTAGATTTCCTAAAATGATGAAATGGGGTGATGTAGACTTTTTCTTTGGCAGACCAATAAGATGGTTATTAATTCTTTTTGGAGATGAGATTATAGATTTGGAAATTGCAAAGGTTAAATCTTCTAACTTTACATTACCACCAAGATTTTTACCTGAAAATAGATTGATTGTAAAAAATGCAAAGGATTATTTTAATATAATGGAAAATAACTACGTAATTTTAGATCAAGAAAAGAGAAAGAATGAGATATTAAGAGAAGTTGAAAGTTTAGCAAAAGAGAAAAACTTTATTTTAGATTACTCTGAGGATCTTTTGGAAGAGATAACTTTTCTTGTGGAATATCCAACTGCATTTTTGGGAGAATTTGATAAGAGATATCTCAATCTTCCTGAGATTGTATTAAAAGTTACAATGGAGAAAAAGCAAAGATACTTTCCCTTAACTGATTCCCATGGAAAACTTGTCAATTTTTTTATAGGTGTTAGAAATGGACTAAATGAAAATTTAGATATTGTAAAAAAAGGAAATGAGAAGGTGCTTAAGGCAAGACTTTCTGATGCAGAGTATTATCTCAATGAAGATATAAAAGAACCTTTAGAAAAATATAATAAAAAACTATCTGGAATTATATTTCATGAAAAATTAGGCTCTATTAAGGATAAAGTAGAAAGAGTTAAAAAATTAGTTTCTTTTTTAGAACAAATGTTTGAATTAAATCAAGATGATAGAAATATTTTGGATAGGGCAGTGGAAATTTATAAGGCAGATTTGGGAACTCTTATGGTAAGTGAATATCCAGAGCTTCATGGTATTATGGGATCAATTTATGCAAGATATTCTGGAGAGAGAAATGAAGTAGCAGAAATCTTAAAGGAGTATATTTTGCCATTAACACCAGATGATCCTGTTTCTAACAATTTTTTGGCAAATTTATTGGGGATTTCAGATAGAATTGATAGTTTAGTAGGATATTTCAGTTTAAATCTATTCCCAACAGGCTCTGAAGATCCTATAGGGTTGAGAAGATTAGCAAATGGGCTTATAAGAATATTATGGGAGAGGGAATATGACTTGTGTATAAAAGATCTTTTTAGTTATTCATATGATACATATAATTTAAAAAAAGACAAAGAAGAGCTTTGGAAAAAAGCAGAAGAATTTTTTATTCAAAGATTTAAAAACTTTTTAATAGATAAAGATTATCCCTTTGATTTTATAAATGCTGTATTAGAATTAGGTTTTGATCCCATATGGAGAACTAAAAAAAGATTAGATTCTTTAGTAGAAATAAAAAGAAATGAAGATTTATTTGAAAAAATATATACTTCTGCAAATCGTATATCAAGAATAATTCCTCAAAAATATAAGCCAATAAATGAGATAAATGAAAAAATTTTAAAATTAGATGAAGAAAGAAGACTCTATAATAAACTTATTGAAATTAAAGAAAGATTTAGAAAAAATCTTGAGAGGGGTGAATATATTGTAGTCTTTATGAATAATATGATGGTAGATTTGACAAATGAAATAAATAATTTTTTTGATAAGGTTCTTGTTATGTCTGAAGTGATAGAAGAAAGAAATATTAGGTTATCTCTTCTTTTTTATATAAAAGAACTTTTTTGGAATATTGCTGATTGGAGTAAGATTGTAAAAATTTAAAATTATGTTAAAACGAAATTTATTTACTCTATGATATAATTGAAAAGATATAAAAATATAAATTGGGAGGAGAAAGAATGGAAAAAAAGAGAGTATATCTATTTGAAGAAGCTGATGGTAAAAATAGAAATCTTTTTGGTGGTAAAGGGGCTGGACTTGCTGATATGACAAAAGCTGGGCTTCCTGTTCCCCCTGGGTTTATTATTACTACGGAAGTATGTAAAGAGTATCAAGAGCTTAATAGAAAGCTTCCTGATGGTTTAATGGATGAAGTTCTTCAAGCAATGAGAAAAATTGAAGAAAAAACAGGAAAGAAATTTGCTGATCCATCAAATCCTCTTTTAGTATCTGTTAGATCTGGTGCTCCAATTTCAATGCCTGGAATGATGGATACTATTTTAAATTTAGGATTAAATGATGAGACTGTGGAAGGATTAGCAAGAGCAAGCAATAATGAGAGATTTGCCTATGATTCTTATCGTAGATTTATTCAAATGTTTGGTAATGTGGTATTAGGCATTTCTCATGATAAATTTGAAGAGATTCTTGAGCATTACAAAAAAGAGCAAGGAGTTACTTTAGATAGTGAGCTTTCTTCTGAGTCATTGAAGAAAGTAGTTAAAGATTATAAAGAATTGGTTAAAAAAGAAATAGGAAAAGATTTTCCTCAAGATCCTTATGAACAATTAGAGATGGCAATAAAGGCGGTATTTGATTCTTGGAATAATGAAAGAGCAATTAAATATAGGGAATTGCATAATATACCTGATACCTTAGGAACCGCAGTAAATATTGTTACCATGGTATTTGGGAATATGGGAAATGATAGTGGAACAGGTGTTGCTTTTACAAGAAATCCTTCCACAGGTGAGAAGGAGTTTTATGGAGAATATTTAACTAATGCACAAGGGGAAGATGTTGTTGCAGGTATTAGAACACCTCAACCTATTTCAAAGCTTGCAGAAGAAATGCCAGATGTATATAAACAGCTTTTAGAAGTAAGAGATTTGCTTGAAAAGTATTATAGAGATGTCCAGGATATAGAGTTTACTATTGAAAGAGGAAAACTTTATATGCTTCAAACAAGAAATGCTAAAAGAACTGCAAGAGCTGCTGTGAAAATAGCAGTAGATATGGCAAAAGAAGGATTAATAACAAAAGAAGAGGCAGTTTTAAGAGTTTCTCCAGAACAAATTAATCAATTATTACATGCACAAATTGATCCTAATGCTTCAAAAAAGGTAATTGCAAAAGGACTACCAGCATCACCAGGTGCTGCTTCAGGAAAAGTTGTTTTCTCATCTAAAGAGGCAGAAAAGAGAGGAAAAGAAGGTGAAAGGATAATTCTTGTAAGACCTGAGACCACCCCTGATGATATTGGTGGTCTTGCAGCAGCGCAAGGTGTACTTACCAGTAGAGGTGGAATGACAAGTCATGCTGCTGTTGTTGCAAGGGGTATGGGAAAACCAGCAGTAGTTGGATGCGAATCTATACGTATAGATCTTTCAAAGGAAGAATTTAGAGTTGGAGATATTTTAGTTAAAAAAGAAGATGTTATAACTATTGATGGTTCAACTGGAGAAGTAATCTTAGGTGAAGTTCCAATGATTCCACCAACTTTAAGTGATGAACTTAAGGAGCTCCTATCTTGGGCTGATGAAATTAGAAAGATTGGTGTAAGAGCTAATGCAGATACACCAGAGGATGCAAAGAAGGCTTTTGAATATGGGGCTGAAGGAATTGGACTTGCAAGAACAGAACATATGTTCCTTGGAAATAGACTTCCATTGGTTCAAGAAATGATTCTTGCAGAAACCGAAGAGGAAAGAAGGAAGGCTTTAGATAAACTATTACCTGTGCAAAGAGAAGATTTTATTGGATTATTCAAGGCAATGCAAGGAAAACCAGTTACTATACGTTTAATTGATCCACCTCTTCATGAATTTTTACCTCCTCTACTAGATTTGACTGTAGAAGTAGAATTGATGAAAGTTAAAGGGATAAATGGAAAAGAATTAGAAGAGAAAGAAAAACTTCTTAATGTAGTTAAGAGATTACATGAATTTAATCCTATGATGGGATTTAGAGGTTGCAGGTTAGGTATGATATATCCTGAAATATTTGAGATGCAAGTTAGAGCAATTATGGAGGCTGCAGTTGAGGTAGCAAAAGAAGGTCTACCTGTTAAACCTGAAATAATGATCCCTGTTGTAGCTTTAGAATCTGAAATGAAGATCCTTGGAGATCTTATACATAAAGTAGCAAAAGAAGTTTTAGAAAAAAGTGGTATTGCTGTTGAGTATAAAGTAGGGACTATGATTGAAGTTCCAAGAGCTACAATTATTGCAGATAAATTAGCAGAAACTGCTGAATTTTTCTCCTTTGGAACCAATGATCTAACTCAAATGACCTTTGCATTTAGTAGAGATGATGCGGAAGGAAAATTTTTAGGAAGATATAGAGAAAATGGTTTTATTGAAGAAGATCCTTTTGAACATCTTGATATAGAAGGTGTTGGAGAATTAATGAAGATTGCAGTTGAGAGAGGAAGAAAGAAAAGACCTGATTTGAAAATAGGTATTTGTGGAGAGCATGGAGGAGATCCAAAATCTATTGAATTCTGCTACCAAATTGGACTTGATTATGTTAGTTGTTCTCCTTTTAGAGTTCCTGTTGCAAGACTTGCTGCAGCTCATGCAACATTAAAGTATCAAAAGCAAATGGCATATACTGATAGGACTGTTTAAAGAGGTGATAAAAGAGGAGGGGGGAAGTTCCTCCCTCCTTTGAAATGTTGATAAGGGAAAAATTAGAAGAGAAAGAAAAAATTTTTCTGTCACCTTATGCAACTCTTAGTGCTAATTCTAAGGGAAGATTAATTTATGAGGAAGAATGTCCTATAAGAACATGTTTTCAAAGGGATAGAGACAGAATAATTCATTCAAAAGCTTTTCGGAGATTAAAACATAAAACTCAAGTTTTTCTTGCACCAGAAGGTGATCATTACAGGACAAGATTAACTCATACATTGGAAGTATCACAAATAGCAAGAACTATATCAAGAGCCTTATTTCTAAATGAAGATTTAACTGAAGCCATTGCATTAGGTCATGATTTAGGACATACTCCCTTTGGACATATGGGAGAAGATGTTTTAGATAATTTGGCAAAAAGTTATGGTCTTAAAGGATTTTCTCATGCTGAACAAAGTCTAAGAGTAGTTGATAAAATAGAAAAAGAGGGAAAGGGACTTAACCTTACATATGAAGTTAGAATGGGAATTCTTCAACATACAAAAGGTCAAGTTAATCTCAAACAATGTTATTCTCAGAGAATTGCAGATACTTTAGAAGGTGAAGTTGTTAGATTTTCAGATGTTATTGCATATTTAAATCATGACCTTGATGATGCTTTAAGGGCAAAAGTGATAAGAGAAGAGGATATTCCAGAAAAAGTAAAAACAGTCTTAGGTAAAACCCATAGAGAGAGAATAAATACTATGATTCAAAATTTGATTTATAACAGTATGAATTCTCCTGAACTTAAATTTGATGAGAAAGTATTAGATGCTATAGAAGAATTAAGAAATTTTCTTTACATAAGTTTATATACAAATCCACAAGTAAAGTCAGAAAATGAGAAGGTAGAGCTTTTAATATTAAGACTTTTTGAATATTTTTATAAAAATCCACATAAAATTCCATATCCATTTAATAAAGAAGATAAAATCATTGGAATAATTGACTACATAGCAGGTATGACAGATAGATATGCTATTGAGTTATTTGAAGAGATATATATACCAAAACCTTGGAGGTTTTTTTAATAATGCCTTCTACCCTTGAAGATTTTGTAGATGAGGTAAAACAGAGAATAAATATTGTTGATATTATATCAAGATACGTAAATTTGAAGAAAGTAGGAAAAAATTTTGCTGGTCTATGTCCATTTCATTCTGAAAAAACACCCTCATTTTTTGTCAGTCCTGAGAAGGGTCTTTATCATTGTTTTGGATGTGGAGCAAGTGGAGATGTATTTTCCTTTCTCATGAATTATAGGAATATCTCATTTATGTCAGCTTTAGAGGAGCTTTCTAAGGAGGCTGGTTTAGAAATACCCAAAAAAGAAAAAGAAGAACCTCATGAGTTAAATATATACTTAGAAATTATTAAGGAAACTGCAAACTTTTATAGTATTTATTTAAGAAGTAAATTTGGAAAAGAGGGAAGAGAGTATTTAGCGAAAAGAAGAATAAGATCTATTACACAAGATAAATTTCTATTAGGATTATCTCCTAAGAATTCTTCTCTTCTATATAGGTATTTAATTAAAAAAGGTTTTTCAGAAGATGAAATATTTAAATCAAAAGTTATCTTTAAAATAAATAATGAACTAAAAGACCTTTTTTCAGGAAGGATAGTTTTTCCTATTATTGATCATAAAGGAAGGATTGTAGGATTTGGTGCAAGAACTATAGAGAATGAAGAACCTAAGTATATTAATTCTCCTGAAAGTAAATTTTTTAATAAGAGAGAAATATTATATGCTCTTTATCAAGGAAAAGAAAGAATTAAAAAGGAGAATAAAGCATTATTAGTAGAAGGCTATATGGATGCAATTTCTTTACATCAAGAAGGGATTGATTTTTCTGTTGCCTCCTTAGGAACATCATTTACATTAAATCAGGCAAAACTTCTGAAAAACTTTACAACAAGGGTTATTATAGGTTATGATAGGGACAATGCAGGAATTCAAGCAGGAAAAAGAGCTCTTTCTATACTTGAAGTTGAAGATTTTGAAGTATATTATTTAGAATTGCCTATAGGTTATAAAGACCCTGATGAGTTTATAGGAAAACAAGGTAAAGAAAAATTTATGAAGTTAATTGAAGAAAGTAAAGATGCTTTGGAATTCTTAGTTTATAATACCTTAGAGGAGGATATTTCATTAAATGAAAAATTAGAAAATCTTATGGAAATATTGACATCTTCAGTTATACGTAGTAAAAATATACTTGTTCAACAAGAGAAGATTAAGAGGTTTTTACCGTATATTAGTAAGAAATTGAAAATTCCTGAAGAGGAATTGCAAAGAGAAATAAAAATTAGAATCTCTCAATGGAGAGGCGGAACTAAGTTAGGAGCAACAAAAATTTTAATATCTTCGCAATTAGAGGAAATTTTATTAGGATTAATTTTATTAGGTATTGATAATCAAAATATTAAAAACTTAAGCCCTGAGGATTTTACCTTTCCTTTATATCAAGAAGTAATAAGAAAATGGAGAATATGGGAAAGAAGCTTAGATGAATTTTTAGCTCTTTGGGAAGAGAATGAGAGAAAGATATTAGAGAGGGCTATAAAAATAGGAGCAAGACATAAAAATCAGGATGATATAAACTTTATATGGAAAGAATTTAGAAAGGAGAAAATTAGAAGGCAGATAAAACAAAAAAAAGAAGAATTAGCAAAAATAGATAAAGAAGGAGGAGAAGAAATTAAAGACTTAATGAAAGAAATTCAATGGCTTATAAGTCAATTAGAAAAGGGAAATCCTATAATAGAGGAGAGGAGTTGATAATATGGCAAACAAAAAGTATCCAGAGAAAATAACTCCTGAGGAGATTTTGAATGAATATCCTTATCCAGAAGAAAATCTGGATGAGATAGAAGATATTTTGTCTGAACATGAGCTTATTGATGAGTCAGAATTTAAAGAATTAGAAAAAGAAGAGATATCTGAACCTACAGAAGAGTTAGAGCTTCCAGAAGAAATAGAGTTAGATGATCCTGTCAAGATGTATCTAAAAGAAATTGGAAAAATTCCATTACTTACTCCTGAGGAGGAAGTAGAGCTTGCAAAAAGAGCATCAGAAGGGGACGAGGAGGCAAAAAGAAAACTTATAGAGGCAAATTTAAGGCTTGTAGTAAGTGTAGCAAAAAGATATATTGGAAGAGGACTTCTCTTTTTAGATTTAATCCAAGAAGGAAATTTGGGATTAATTAAAGCGGTTGAAAAATTTGACTATCGTAAAGGATTTAAATTTAGCACTTATGCTACTTGGTGGATAAGGCAGGCAATTACAAGAGCTATTGCTGATCAGGCAAGGACAATTCGTATTCCTGTTCATATGGTGGAGACTATGAATAAAATACATAAAGTTACAAGACAGCTAACACAAGAATTGGGAAGAAAACCAACTGATGAAGAAATTGCAGAAAGAGTTGGTCTTCCTGTTGAGAGAATAAGAGAGATAAGTTTAATGGGACAAGAACCTCTATCTCTGGAAATGCCAGTAGGAGAAGATGAGGATAATAGATTAGCAGATTTTATTGAGAATAAAGGATTAAGTCCTGCTGATTATGCAATTCAAAACTCATTAAAGAAAGATATAAATGAGCTTTTAAATGAACTTTCTGAAAGGGAAAGGGAAATTTTGAAATTAAGATTTGGACTTGTAGATAATCAACCAAGAACCTTAGAAGAAGTAGGAAGATTATTTAATGTTACACGTGAAAGAATTAGGCAGATTGAAGCAAAGGCATTAAGGAGGTTGAGACATCCCAGTAGAAGTAAGAAAATAAAAGATTATTTAGAAGAATAAATAAAAATTATTTATAGGAGGTGTTTTAAATAGATAAGGAATATAGAGTAAATGAGAGGATAAGAGCAAGGGAGGTTAGAGTTGTAGGTGAAGATGGAAGACAGCTTGGAATAATGCCCTTAGATCAAGCCTTAAGAATTGCAAGAGACAAAAATTTAGATTTAGTTGAGGTTGCTCCTAATGCTAATCCTCCTGTATGTAGAATAATGGATTATGGTAAATTTAAGTATGAACAGGCGAGAAAAGAGAAAGAAAACAAAAAAAGCCAAAAAGTTATAAATGTAAAAGAGATAAAGATAAGACCAAATATAGAAGAACATGATTATCAAGTAAAGCTAAGAAAGATAAGAGAATTTTTAGAAAAGGGACATAAAGTAAGATTAATAATATTATTTAGAGGAAGACAGTTGATATATAGCGAATGGGGTGATAAACTTTTGGAGAGAATTTTAAAGGATATAGAAGATTTAGGAGGAGTAGAAAAAAAGAATCCTATAATGGGAAATTCTATGGTAACAATGATTGCTCCTAAAAAATTTGTTAAAAAAGCTGTTTTAGAGGAGGTTAAAAATGAGTAAACTAAAGACAAGATCTTCTGCTGCTAAAAGATTTAAAGTGACAGCAACTGGTAAAATTCTTCATAAAAAAGCAGGTATGAGGCATAATTTAATGAAGAAAAGTGGCTCAAGAAAAAGAAGGTTAAGTATTCCAGGGGTTATTAAAAATGTTGAAGAGTGGCATATTAAAAAGATGATACCCTATAAATTTTAAAATAGGAGAGATAAGAGATGAGAGTTAAAGGTGGATATATAACAAGAAGAAGACATAAGAAAATCCTAAAACTTGCAAAAGGATTTAGAGGAAGAAGAAGTAAAATATTTAAGATTGCTAATCAATCTGTGATTAAGGCATTATATGATTCTTATATAGATAGAAGAAGGAAGAAAAGGGAATTTCGTCGTCTTTGGATAATAAGAATAAATGCTGCAGTAAGAGAATTTGGGCTTTCATATAGTAATTTTATGTCAAAACTAAATAAACAAAATATTAAATTGAATAGAAAAATTCTTGCGGAGCTTGCAGTATCCGAACCAGAAACATTTAAACAATTGGTAAGTCAAGTAATGTAATGACAATTATTTCAAGTCGCCATAATGTTGAAATACAAGAAGTTATACAACTTAGAGAGAAAAGAAAAAGAAGAGAAAAAGGTAAATGTATAGTTGAAGGATGGCGACTTTTAAGGGATGCGTGGAGAAGTGGGGTTTATATTCAAAAGGTTTATATTTCAAAATCTTTTTTAGATAAAAGAAGAGAAGAATTAAAAGAATTTCTTTCTTCTATTCCTTATGCTATTGTTGAAGACTCTTTAATGAATAAGATTTCTCTTTTAGAGACACCTCCAGGTATACTGGGGGTGTTACCTTTATTTTTAAAACCTTCTTGGAATTTAATCTCAAAAGAAAAAAAATCTATCGTTATCCTTTCTGATGGAATTAAAGATCCTGGCAATTTAGGAACTCTTATAAGAATAGGAGAAGGTTTAGGGGCTAATGCACTAATTCTTTCAGAGGATACTGTTGATCCTTATAATTATAAAGTTATAAGAGCTTCTTCTGGATCTATATTTAGACTTCCAATATGGATTGCATCTTTAGAAGAAATACTAAATTTTTTTAAAGATTGGAGAGTAATAATTGCTCATCCTCATGGAGATAAAATATATTTTGATTTTGATTATAAAGAAAGCTTTCTTCTAATTTTAGGAAACGAAGCTTGGGGTGTTAGAGAAGAAAATTATAGCAGATTAAATCCAATAAAATTAAGAATTCCATTAAAAGAAGAGGTGGATTCTTTAAATGTAGCAATTGCTGGTTCTGCTTTTCTTTTTGAGGCTCAAAAACAAAGATATATGGAGGAAATATCATGAGAGAAGAGGAATATTTAAAAAAAATTCAGATTGCAAAAGAAAGGTTAAAAAATGCTAAAGATATTAAAGAGTTAGAGGAAATTAAAAAAGAGTATTTAAGTAAAAGTAGCTTCCTTTCTCAGATACTTAGGTCCTTAGGTAAGATGGCACCAGAAGAGAGAATTTATTGGGGTAAATTAGCAAATAAATGGAAAGAAGAATTGGAATTACTATGGGAAGAGGCAGAGAAAAGAGTTAAATTTGAAACATTACAAAGGAAGCTTTTTGATGAAAAAATTGATATCACTCTTCCAGGTAGAAGAAAACCTATTGGAAAACTGCATCCTCTTACCCAAGTCATAGAAGATATTATATCTGTTTTTAAAGAAATGGGATTTCAAGTAGTCTATGGACCTGAATTAGAAACTGATTATTATAACTTCACAGCTCTAAATATACCTCAGGATCATCCTGTAAGAGAATCTCATGATTCCTTTTATATAGATAATGAACATCTTCTGAGAACTCAGACATCTCCTGTTCAGATTAGAGTTATGGAAAAAAGGAAACCACCATTGAGGGTTGTAGCACCTGGAAAGTGTTATAGGAGAGATCTTCCAGATGCAACTCATAGTCCTATGTTTTTTCAGATAGAAGGATTAGCAGTTGATTATGATATATCTTTTGCTGAATTAAAAGGTGTTTTAACAATCTTTGCTCATCGCCTTTTTGGAAAAGATAGAAAAGTTTATTTTGTACCAAGCTATTTTCCTTTCACAGAACCCAGTGCGGAAATGTGGGTGGAATGTGGAATGTGTAAGGGAAATGGATGTAAAGCATGCGGTTATTCAGGAGTTTTAGAGATTCTTGGTTGTGGAATGGTACATCCGCAAGTATTTCGTGAGGTAAATATTGATCCTGAAATATTTACAGGTTTTGCATTTGGAATGGGTCCAGATAGAATTGCCATGCAAATATATGGCATAGAAGATATAAGGCTTTTTTATGAAAATGATTTAAGATTTCTAAATCAATTTTAAAGGGGGACTTTTTCATGTTGATATCATATCAATGGCTTATAGAATATTTAGAACCCATAGATCATACTGAAATAGTAAATGCATTAAGAAGATTAGGACTTTATGCTGATTATCAATATCAAAATGGAAAATTGAAAATTGGTGAAAATTGGTCACAAATAATAATTGGTGAGGTTGAAAATATTGAGAAACATCCAAAAAGAGAAGATCTTTTTGTATGTAAGGTCTTTAATGGAAAAGATGTTTTAACTATTATAACAGGGGCAAAAAATATATTTAATAAAGCTAAAGTTCCTATTGCTCCTATAGGAACTAAGATAAGAGGGCAAGAAATTACACTGAAAGATTTTGATGGAATACCATCTCAAGGTATGATATGTTCCGAATGGGAATTGGAAATATCCAATGATGCAGAAGGAATTATGATACTTCCTGAAGACTATGAGATTGGCAAAAGATTAAGTGATTATCTTGGAGATGGTGATTTTCTCATAGAAGTTGAGGTACCATCAAACAGAGGAGATTGTCTTTCTTACTTAGGGATAGCAAGAGAGCTTTCTGCATATTTTAATATTCCGATAAAAATTCCCAAAATAAATATTGTTGAGGATGGAGAATTCATAGAGAATTATGTTAAGGGAGAAATTCATGATTTTGAACTTTGTCCCAGACTTACCCTAAGACTAATAAAGGATGTAAAAATAAAAAAATCTCCATTTTGGTTGAGATGGAAATTAGAGAGAGTTGGTTTAAGATCAATCAATAATGTTGTAGATATTACAAATTATGTAATGCTTGAAACAGGTCAACCTCTTCATGCTTATGATTTTGATCTTTTAAAAGGAGGTAAATTAATTGCAAGAAGAGCAAGAAATGGTGAAAAAATTATTCTTATTAATAATGAAGAAAAGATTCTTGATGAGAATATATTAGTAATTGCAGATGCGGAAAGACCAGTGGGTATAGGTGGAATAATGGGAGGTAAAGATACAGAAATATCTGAAAAAACAGAAAATATATTACTTGAGGCTGCTAATTTTAATCAAGTAAACATTAGAAGAAGTAGTAGAAAATTAGGATTAAGAACAGAAGCATCTTTAAGATTTGAAAGAGGTGTTGATATCACTAAGACATCATTAGTAATTGACAGAGCAAGTCAACTTATAAAGGAACTTTCTTCTGGAAAGATAGTAAAAGGTATGATTGATATATATAGAGAACTTCCAAAGGAAAACAAAATATTTTTAAGACCTTTAAGAGTAAATAAAATATTAGGAATACAACTTAAAGAAGAAGAAATGATAAATCATTTAAATAGGATTGGATTTGAAGTTATTTCCCAAAATCCTATTTTAGAAGTAAAAGTTCCCACATATAGGCAGGATATAAAAGAAGAGATAGACTTGATAGAAGAAATTGCAAGATTCTATGGATATGATAATATCCCTACATTGCCTATACAAAAAGGAATTGTTGTTGAAGCTCCACTTGTTGAAGAGATTTTAGATAGAAAAATAAAGAATATATTGACCTCTATAGGATTAACTGAAGTTATAAATTATAGTTTTATATCTTTAAAAGATTTAAATTCTTCAGGAATTTCTGAAATTTCACCATTTAATAAATACATTTCTCTCCTTAACCCTTTAAGTGAAGAAAACAGTATTCTAAGGACATCCCTTCTCCCATCATTATTAAAAGTTGCTCAGACTAACTCAAATAAGCAGAGAAAAGATATTTTTATATTTGAAATTGGAAAAATATTTTTCAAGGATGAGGTAGAGTATAAGGAAGAAAAACATTTAGGAATTCTTCTTTCAGGAGAATGGTTCTCTTCACCTTGGTGTTTATCAGCCAATTTAATTAAGGTAGATTTTTATGATCTTAAAGGTATTTTTGAAAATTTATTTGAAGAGATATGGGATAAGGAAATTACTCTGAAAAATAGTAGTCTAAGTTTTCTTCATCCTGTAAGGCAAGGATATATTTATGTAAATAATAATTTAATTGGATTTATGGGAGAAATTAATCCATGGATAACACAAAATTATGATCTTCGGGAAAGAGTATATTATGGAGAAATAAACTTAAATGCCCTTAATTATATAAAAGAGAAAAAGAGATTTGAGCCAATTCCTCTATATCCAGGTGTAAGAAGAGACCTTGCATTATTAGTTCCAGAGGATACGCCAGCAATAGAAGTTGAAAGAAAAATAAAAGAAACTTCAAAAGATCTTTTGAAATATATTAAGATCTTTGATGTTTATAAGGGTGAAAAGATTGAAAAGGGATATAAAAGTATAGCCTTTTCATTATTCTTCCTTTCCTTAGATCATACATTAACTGATGAAGAGGTAGATAGATTAATAGAAGAAATTCTGATTAATTTAAGAGAAATAGGGGTATACCTAAGAGTGAAATGAATAAGGCATTAAAAGTATTAGAATGGGAAAAAATAATAGAAGAAATATCAAAATTTGCAGAAACTTCTACAGGAAAGGAGATTGTTTTAAATCTTGTTCCGACTGAAGATTATTCTCAAATTGAGAGATGGCATATAGAAAATAAAGAGGCATTCAGAACAATATATGAATTAGGATTTCCATCTTTTTCTGGCATAAAAGATATAAAGGAATATATAAAAAGAGGAGAAATTGGAGGAATTTTATTTCCTGAAGAATTTGAAAATATTGTAAGTACATTAATTACATGGCAAAGATTAAGGGAATATCAACAAAAAGCAAGGAAATACGCTCCCAATTTATGGGAAAAAGAGATTTATCCTCTTAATAATCTTCTTTTTGAAATTAAAAGATGTATTCAAAATGGTGAAGTGTTAGATAATGCGTCTTCTGAATTAAAAAATATTAGAAATAAAATCGTAAGAACTCATCAAAAGATAAAAGAAACTATTGAACATTTTTTATTAAAGGAATGGAAGAATTTTTTACAAGAACCAATAATTACAATTAGACATGGAAGGTATGTGCTTCCTGTAAAGCAAGAATTTAGAAATCATTTACAAGGCATAGTTCATGATCAATCATCATCTGGTCTTACCCTATATATGGAACCTCTTTCTGTAGTAGAACTTAATAATTCTCTTAGTATTTTAGAAGGCGAAGAGAAAAAAGAAATAGAAAAGATATTACAAAGTTTGACATCCTTAGTATTATTTTATAAAGATAAAATTTTAGAGAATTTAAAAAATACATCCTATCTTGACTTTGTTTACGCAAAAATTCGCTGGGCAGAAAAATATAAATGTATTATACCTGAGATTACTAAAGAACCAATCATTGTATTGAGATTGGCACGACATCCCTTTTTGGGAGAGAGGGCGGTACCTATATCATTGGAGGTGGGAAGAAAATTTAATACTTTAGTAATAACAGGACCAAATACAGGTGGAAAAACTGTTACTTTAAAGACTATAGGACTATTTGTCCTTTTAAATCAAGCAGGAATTCCTGTTCCAGGAAGTGATGGAACAGTTTTAGGAATCTTTAATAAAGTATTTTTAGATATAGGAGATGAACAAAGTATTGAGCAGAATTTAAGCACATTTTCTTCCCACCTTACAAATATTATAGAAATGATAAATTATTTGGAAAGAAAAACAGATAGTGAAAATATCCTAATATTATTAGATGAACTTGGAGCAGGAACAGACCCACAAGAAGGATCGTCTCTTGCATTAGCTCTTCTTGAATATTTCCATTTAAAAGGAACTATAAATGTTATTGCTACTCATTACCCTCAACTGAAGATTATTGCAGCAAAAACTAAGGGTATGGAAAATGCATCTATGGATTTTGATGAAGAGAGTCTTAAGCCTCTTTATAAAGTTATAATGGGAATTCCTGGAAAAAGTAATGCCTTAAAAATTGCGAAAAAATTAGGACTTCCACAAAAAATAATAGAAAAAGCTTATAGTTTTCTTTCTAAGGAAGAAGTTAGGGCTGAAGATTTAATATCTGAACTTCAGAATGAAAGAAGAAGGCTTCTTGAAGAGAGGGAAGAATTAAAAAAGATGAAAGAAGATTTAGAATCTCAAAGAGCAAGATTAGAAGAAGAAAAGAGAAAAATTTTGGAGGAGAAAGAGATATTAAAGAATAAGGAAATTAATAAAATTATTTCGGAACTTTCACGATTAGATGAAAAAGTAAAAGAAATTATTAGAAAATTGCAAGAAGAATCTATAACAATGCAATCTGCACAAAAAATTCAAAAAGAAATTAAGGAGATTTATGATAATGTGATTTCTACAAGGTTAAAAAGTGAAGAAAAATATATTCCTCATATAGGGGAAAGAGTAAGAATTAAAGAGACGAAAAAAGAAGGATTAGTTTTAGATGTTGACAATGAGAAAAATTTAGCAGTAGTTCAGGTTGGATTAATAAAATTAAATGTTTCATTTGATGAATTAGAGAGGGCTGAAGAAGAAATAATTATCCTCCCAAATCCAATTAAAATTGAAAAGAAAAAGTATGTACCAATGGAAATAAATATTAGAAAGTTAACAGTTGATGAAGGTTTAGAGATAGTAAAAAAGTATTTAGAAGATGCTTTTTTAGCAGGTCTTCCACGAGTGAAGATAATTCATGGAAGAGGAACAGGAAAATTAAGATCTGCAATTCACAATTATCTTTCATCATTAAATTATGTTAAAGAATTTTATTTAGCATCTCCAGTAGAGGGAGGTGAAGGGGCTACTATTGTTATTTTAGATAAGCCCTTATAATTGAGAATACTAAATAGATATTTTTTAAAAAGTTTTATTCCTGTTTTTATATTTGGTATTTTTTTATTTACATCCATATTAATAGTCTCTCCTCTTTTTGAAATAATGGACCTTATAATTTCAAAATCAATTGATATTGGGATTGCAATAAAATTATTTATTCTCAAAATTCCTCCTTATCTTACTTACACTTTTCCTATGGCTATTTTCCTTGCTGTAATATATGTGATAGGACAATTTGTAGAAAGAGGAGAAATTATGGCAATGAAGGCTTCTGGTGCAAACATATATAACTTTCTTCCACCCCTTCTTATATTTTCCTTCGCTGTCTTATTAATCATGTTCTATTTTAATGAGATAATTTCTCCAAAGGCTACAGAAAGAGAAAAAATCTTATATAGACAAGCAGTTTACAAGTCTGTTCCTATTCCTGATAGAGAGAATGTATTTTTTAGAGACAATAATAATTTTTATTTCTTTAAAAAGTATTCTCCTCAAAATCATGAAATTGATAATGCCCTTGTTATACAAGTAATAAATAATGAAATTAAGGAGATAATTTCAGCACAGAAAGCTAAATGGGATGTTTTTAAAGGATGGACATTTTATAATGGAAAGATATATGTTTTAAATCAATATGGAGAGATGGTTTTACAGGGAGAATTTAAAGAACAAAAGATTATCTTAAATAGAAATCCTAATGAAATAATTCCTTCAACAAAATCTGTAAATGAAATGTCTCTATGGGAAATTATTGACCAAATAAGGCTTTTTCAAAGTAGTGGAATAAATTTAAGAAATTTATGGACAGAATTTTATATTAGATTTGCATTACCTTTCACCTGTCCTATTTTTGCTCTTTTAGCATTAGGTTTAGGACTTACAACTAAGAAGAGTGGGCGCTCATTAAGTTTTGGACTAAGTGTTATAACGATATTTGTTTATTATATTGTTTTTTCTATAGGAAGATCCCTTGGTAAAGCTGGTATTTTATCACCAATATTAGGAGCATGGCTTGGAAATATTATTTTCTTATTTACCTCTATCTTCTTTTTAAGAAAGAAAATTTAATAATGATATGGTTCATTTTTTATAATTTTAAAACTTCTATATATTTGTTCTAAGAGTATCAGAAGTGAAAATTCATGTGTAAATGTAAGGCGTGAGAGGGAAATTAAAATACCTGAATTTTTAATGTTTTCAGATAATCCGAATATTCCACCAATAATAAAATTAATTCTAAGATCCTTTTGAAAATTTAAAAAACTTTTAATTTTTTCCGCCAGTTCTTCTGAGGTAAGCATTATACCATTTTTATCTAAAATAAAATTATAAGAATCTTTTATATATTTTTTTAATAATTCCTCCTCCCGTAAAAGAGCTTGGGGAGGAGGAAGATTAGTAAAATTTTGTAAGCTTATTATTTCTATATTAGAATAAGTTTTTATTCTTTTAATATATTCATCTATTCCTTCTTTAATAAAATTATTTTTTATTTTTCCAACTACAATTACTTGAATTATCACATTACTGAATATTTTCTGGCATAGGAGCAAGTTGCAATCTTACTGTATATTCTTTATTATCTCTTATATAAGTCAATGTGACAAAATCTCCTACCTTTCTTTTTTGAACCTCTGCTCTTAACTCTTCCATAGTTTCAACAGGTTTCCCATCAATCTTAATAATAATGTCTCCACCAATTATTAAAGGAGTATTATCAATATAAATTTGTCTATCGCCACCTTTCAATCCAGCTTTATCTGCAGGACTTCCTGGTATAACTTCTGCAATAACCACTCCTTTATCTACTGGAAATTTTATATAGTTAAGATAATCTGGCTCTATTGCATAGCCTTTTATTCCAATCCAAGGATATGTAATTTTTCCTTCTTTAATTAATTTATCAGCAATCTCCTTAGCTTTATTTATAGGTATTGCAAACCCAATTCCTTGAGCATCACTTCTAATTGCGGTATTAATTCCAATGACTTCCCCTTTAATGTTTAATAATGGTCCACCACTATTTCCAGGATTTATAGCAGCATCTGTTTGTATTAGATTCTCTAATCTTACACCATTTGGCTCAACAATTGTTCTATTTAATGCACTTATAATTCCAAGAGTTACTGTTCTATTAAGACCATAAGGATTTCCAATGGCAATAGCAAATTGACCAGGTTGAAGATTATCAGAATTTCCTAACGGTAGATAAGGAAAATTATCACCTTCAATTTTTATTACTGCTAAATCCGATCTTTTATCATATCCTATTAATCTTCCTTTATATTTTTGCCCCTCAGAGAGTGTTACATCTATCTTCCTTGCATTTTCAACTACATGATAATTTGTAATTATATAACCCTTAGAATCAATAAGAACACCAGATCCAACACCAGATATTGGGGTTACTCCAAAGAAGAAATCTTCAATTAGTGTAACGGTACTAATATTTACAACAGCTGGCATTGCTTTTTTAACAATAGAGACAATATCTCTTTCAAATGCATCTAAGGATTTTGGAATATAAATCTCTTGTGTAGGAATAATTGATTTATCTTGTGAATATGTTTGAGTATTATTCTTCTTAACAAAGTAAACTCCACTTAAAGTACCAATAAATCCTCCAAGTAGAGCTCCAAGAATAAATAATGCAAGAAGGATTTGCCATACTCCTCTCTCTCTTTTCATTTTTCTATTCCTCCTTTCTAAATGAAAGTTCTATTTCTTTTGCTCTTTCCTCTGCTTTTGATATAGACTCCATAATTTCTCCAATTATTCCATTAAGATATAACTCTTGGAGTCCAATAATAGTAGTTCCACCAGGTGAACTTGTCATTTTTATAAGATCTTCAAAGGATAAATTTTTTTCCTTAATAAGACTGATTACTCCTAAGAATAATTGAAGAGTAAGATTTTTAGAGGTCTCATAAGAGAGTCCCTTTTTAACACCTGCTAAAGTGAACCCTTGTAAGATTAAAGCAACAAATGCAGGACCACTTCCTGTCAAAGCAGTGAGAATATTAAAACTTTTTTCTGGAATTTCATATACTTCTCCAAGACATGAAAATATTTCCTTTACTTTTAACATATCTTCGCATGTATATTTATTACTTGCAATTCCAATGGCACCTTTTCTAACAATTAATGGTAGATTTGGCATAACTCTTATAACACTTCTTGCTCTTTGTAAGTATCTTTCTAAATAACTTAAAGGTACACCTGCAGCAATTGATATTACAATATGATTTTCTCTTATTGATGTAGATATCTCTTTCAATACATCTTCAATATTTTGAGGTTTAACAGCAAGAATAATTATTTTACATTTTTCAATTAATTCTACATTGTCTTTTGCAATTTTTATATTATATCTTTTATAAAGATCATTTTTTCTTTCCTCAACCACATCATAAACAAAAATATCTGAAGGAGAATATATTTTAGAATCCAATATACCGGAAATTATAGCTGAACCCATCATACCTCCACCTATTATTCCAATCATATAAACCTCTCCCTTTATGTCCTTATTTGTCCATTTCCTAAAATAATATACTTGGTTGTGGTAAGTTCTTTAAGACCCATAGGTCCTCTTGCATGGAGTTTTTGTGTAGATATACCAATTTCTGCACCTAATCCAAATTCTCCACCATCTGTAAAACGAGTTGATGCATTTACATAAACAGCAGAAGCATCAACATTTCTTAAAAAAATTAACGCCTTTTGATAATTATTAGTAATAATAGCCTCAGAGTGTTTTGTGTTGTATTTATTTATATGCTCAATAGCATCATCAATTGAAGAAACAATCTTTATGGCAATAATAAGATCTAAATATTCAGTATACCAGTCTTCTTCAACCGCCTCTTTTATTTCAGGTATTATTTTTCTTGCCTCAGGGCATCCTCTTATCTCAACTCCTGCTTCTCTTAGTCTCTTATAAATTCTTGGAAGAAATGTTTGTGCAATATCTTTATGTATAAGAACCTTTTCAATAGCATTACATACCGAAGGTCTTTGAACCTTTGCATTAAATATTATTTCTTCTGCCATATTAAAATCTGCTTCATTATCTACATAAACATGATTATTTCCAGCTCCTGTCTCTATCACTGGAACTTTTGCCTTTTCCATAACATATTTAATAAAATTCGCACTTCCTCTTGGAATAACAACATCAATATAATCTCTCATTTGAAGAATCTCTTCTACAACTTTATGTTCAGGTGATTCTATTATCTGTATAGAATCTTCAGGAACCATGGTATCTTTTAAAGATGACCTCATGATATTTCCAAGAATGATATTAGAATATAAAGCATCTGCGCTTCCCCTTAAAACTATAGCATTTCCAGATTTTATAGCCAATAAAGCACCATCAACAGTTACATTTGGTCTTGCTTCATAGATTAATGCAATTACCCCAAGAGGAACTCTCATCTGTCCTACTAACATTCCATTTGGTCTTTTCTGCATAGATATGATTTCTCCTACAGGATCAGGGAGCCTAATTATATCCTCTATACTTCTAATAATATCTTTAATTCTCTTTTCATTTAGTAGAATCCTATCAAGAATAGCTTTACTTAAACCTTTTTCCTTTCCCCTTTCCATATCCTTTGAGTTTTCTTCTAAAATTTTCTCCATATTCTTTTCTATACCCTCTGCAATTTTCTCTAAAGCCTTATTCTTTTCTACTGTGCTTAATAAAGCTAAAGAATAGCTTGCCTTTTTTGCTTTTTTAATCTTTTCTATATAATTTTCCATAAAGATCCCCCTTCATAATTAATAATTTTCTTCAATTTCAGATTCCTCTAAAACCTTAATGACCTCAATAAACTCTTCTTCAGGAACAATAAGATAGACTGGAATTCCTCTCCCCATATAAACTGGATCTGTATATGGAAATGCTGAAGAAATAAGTCTTGGATGAAAACCTTCAGTAATTAAAAATTCCCTAATTAGTTCGCCAATAATATAATTAGGTAATACCTTTACTAATTTCCATCCATCAGGTGGTATAAATCTATCTATAAACATTGTTTTTAAATGTTATAAAAGTTTGATCAACAATTTCCTTTGCAACAGGTATATAATCTGATGATTTTTTCTGAATTTTTCTATCAATAAATCTAATAACTAAATAACTTAAAGATAGAAATAATAATCCAAAAACAAATCCTAAAATTTGAGAATCTTTTTTAAAATAATTACCAATAATATATCCTATAATTGTTCCTAAAATAAAAAAGATTAAAGGAACAATATATATTAAAATGGTTGCTTTATAATAAGATGATTTTGAAATTTCAATAGACACAAAATCTCCTGGTTTTGCAGAACATTTATCTAATACTTCTAAAATAAAATTATCTTCATTTCCCCTTTGACATAATTTACATGATGAGCAATAGGATGAGGGAGATAATTCAATAATAAGTTTATTTCCTTTCTTTTCAATAACTCTTCCGATTTCCTTCATTTTTTTAATTTTTGGAGCCGGAGGCCGGAGTTGAACCGGCGACCTGCCGATTACGAATCGGCTGCTCTAACCAGCTGAGCTACACCGGCTTGAGCATTTAAAATATTGGCGGGGTCGACGGGATTCGAACCCGCGGTCTCCTGCGTGACAGGCAGGTGTGTTAAACCGGGCTACACCACGACCCCGCAATAAATATTATATCATTTTTTAGTGGTGGGCGGAGCAGGATTTGAACCTACGACCTCCTGCTTGTAAGGCAGGCGCTCTCACCTCTGAGCTATCCGCCCACTTTGGCGCCCTCAGGGGGATTCGAACCCCCGTCACCGCCTTGAAAGAGCGGTGTCCTAGGCCGGGCTAGACGATGAGGGCCCTTTCATTGGTGAGCCGCACAGGAATCGAACCTGTGACCCCCTGATTAAAAGTCAGGTGCTCTACCGACTGAGCTAGCGGCTCACTATGCACGTATTTTTATACTATATTACATTAATATTTGTCAAGATAAGTTGAGAGAATGTTCAATATATAAATTTTTCTTTCGTATATAAATTTCAACCAATTCTGGAACAAGATATTTTATAGATTCTCCTTTTTTAATTCTTTCTCTTATTTCCTTCGCTGATATTGGAAAATGATTAAAATTAAGAAAAAAGATTTTATTTTTATATTTTTCTATAAAATTACTTAATTCATTAGAAAAAATATTTTCTCCCCTTTTTCCTATAATTAAATTACAAATTTTTATTATTCCTTCTGGATCTTTCCACGTTAGAAATTGACTAAAAGCATCGCCACCAATTAGAAGAAATATTTCTTTGTTTTCATAAATATTTTTAATTTCTTCTAAGGTATCTTTTATATAAGATATTCCTTTTCTTTTTATTTCTATATCTGAAACATCAAAATTAGGATTATTAATAGTTGCAAGAAGTGTCATCTCATATCTTTCTTTTTCTCCTGCAATAGGTAAATTTCTATGGGGTGGTATTTTATTAGGTATGAATATTACTTTTTCTAAAGAAAAAGATATTCTTGCTGATTCTGCAAACCAAAGATGGCCATAATGAATTGGATCAAATGTTCCTCCTAAAATTCCAATTTTTCCACTCATTCTTTTAAAACCAAATGAGAATTTGGATAAGAATAATAAATAAATGTATATTTTCCTATTTTTATCTCTTCTCCATTCTTAATCCCATTTTTTCTTAGAAGTTTTAGCACACCTCTTCTATGAATATAATTGATGAAATAGTTTAGAGCTTGAAAGTCATTTAAATTTAATCTTTCCGCTAAACTTATTACTTTTGGATCTTTCAAAATCCAGTATTCATGTGATTTTTCAACAGAAGGGATTATCTCTTTTGTTTCCTCTTTTTTCTTAAATTTTATTTCTATAGAAATTTCTTCATTCTTTAGATTATCCCAAATTAAATTTATTAATTCCTCTAAATTCCATTTATATTTTGCTGAGATAAATATAGAGGGAAAAGGAACAGAAGCAATCCATTCCTTTAATTCCTCTATCTTGCTTTGAGTTTCAGGAAGATCTATTTTGTTAATTGCAATTATTCTTCTTTTTTCTAACAATTTAGGGTTATATAATTTAAGTTCCTCTTCAAGAGTATTATAGGCTTTTTGAGGATGATTTATAAAATCACTGCCATCTAAAATAAATACTAATATTCGTGTTCTTTCTATATGTCTTAAAAATTCATGACCCATACCTTTTCCTAAGTGGGCTCCTTCAATAAGACCAGGAATATCTGCTATAGAAAAACTAAATTCTTCTCTTTGTACGACACCAATATTTGGATATTTTGTAGTAAAGGGATAATCTCCAATTTCAGGATGAGCAGAAGTTATTTGTGAAAGAAGAGTAGATTTTCCAGCATTGGGAAGACCCACAAGTCCAACATCTGCTAAAATTTTAAGCTCTAAATACAACCATTTTTCTTCACCCTTCTCACCTTTCTCAGCAAAATATGGTGTTCTCCGAGTTGATGTTGCAAAAGATGCATTACCTCTTCCACCTTTTCCTCCTTTTGCTACTATAACTCTTTGTCCATGATAAGTAAGGTCTTCAATAAGTTCATTTTTCTCCGCATCAAAAACTAAAGTTCCCACTGGTACTTTAATAATTAAATCTTGTCCATTTTTTCCATGTTGATTTTTACCTTTTCCATGTGATCCTTTTTCTGCTGAAAAATGTTTTTTGTAATAAAAATCTATGAGGTTATCTAAATTTTCATCTGCTTCAAGTATAATATCTCCACCCTTACCCCCATCACCACCATCAGGGCCCCCTTTTGGAACAAACCTTTCTCTCCTAAAAGAAACACATCCGTCTCCCCCGTCACCTGCTTTTACATAGATTTTAGCTTTATCTATAAACATTATTGAATTGGAATCACATTTACAACTCTTTTTCCTTTTTTAATACCAAACTTAACTATACCTGTAGTTAAAGCAAATAAAGTATAATCTTTTCCTATACCTACATTTAATCCTGGATGAAATTTTGTGCCTCTCTGTCTTACAATTATATTTCCTGGTTCTACCAATTGTCCCTCATATTTTTTTATACCTAACCATTTAGGATTACTATCTCTTCCATTTCTACTTGCACCACCAGATTTTTTATGAGCCATTTTATATCACCTCCTATTGAAAAAGAATATTCTCAATAGACAATCTTGTAAATGGTTGTCTATGTCCATACTTTCTTCTATAATGTTTTTTCCTTTTAAATTTAAAAACTATAACCTTAGGATATTTATCTTGTTTTAAGACTTTTGCAACAACTTTTACCCCTTCTAAATATGGTTTTCCAATTAAAATTTCTCCATCCTTATTTAATAATAAGATTTTATCAAAAATTACTTCTTCACCTTCCTTAGCATTTAATTTTTCAACCTCTATAATACTTCCAACAGAAACTTTATATTGTTTTCCTCCTGTTTCTATAACTGCAAACATAACCTTTCCTCCTTGAATTCTTTATTTAATTTAATTTGTGACATTTCAATTTATCATCTATAAACTATCTTTGTCAAGTATTGTTGAAAAGTTAATAGCATTAGTTTATTATTAATGTTTAAAGTTTTAACAAATACTCTTCTTTTACTCTTGACTTAATATGCGATTTTGTATATCATTTTATTAGCCAGCGGGGCATGGCGCAGTGGATGAGCGCGCCTGGTTTGGGACCAGGAGGTCGCTGGTTCAAATCCAGCTGCCCCGACCAGGATTTAGCGGGAGTAGCTCAGGGGTAGAGCATCAGCCTTCCAAGCTGAGGGCCGCGGGTTCAAATCCCGTCTCCCGCTCCAAATTTAATGCGCCCATAGCTCAGCTGGAGAGAGCGGCAGACTTCGAATCTGAGGGTCGGGGGTTCAAGTCCTCCTGGGCGCGCCAACTTTTGAATTTATGGTGAACGTAGCTCAGCTTGGTAGAGCGCTGGGTTGTGGCCCCAGTGGCCGCGGGTTCAAATCCCGCCGTTCACCCCATATATTTAAAAAAAAGCGCCCGTAGCTCAGTAGGACAGAGCAACGGACTTCTAATCCGTGGGCCGGAGGTTCGAATCCTCCCGGGCGCGCCATATTTTATAAATTCCAGCCTCTTATGTATTCTCTTATATAATCTTCTATTTTCTTTTTGTGATCTTTATCAAGAATTTCTCCTAATTTATAAGATAATCTATAATTTTTGTAATCTTGGTCTATAAATTCATATAGTAATCCCGCATGAGCATTAAAATTTCTTTCCATGTTTGAAGATTGATGTTTTGTTTCTATATTACCTTCTTTAAATATCTTTTTGAAATTTTCCAACTCATTGTCTAGTAATGTATATGAACTGGTTTCTTTAAAATAATTCTTGATTATCTTTTCGTTAAAGTCTCTTAGGGTTTCTATTTTTACCCATTTTCTATGTTCTTCTATCTCTATTTTGTTCTCATATTCCTTATATATTTTATAAAAGGTTTCAAGAAGATATATGTAGATCCATAGATTTCCCAAAGAGTATTCCATAGATAATTTTATTTCTTTAGTATCATCTTTTTCTATTAAGAAGGTCTCAATTAATTCTTTTATTCTTTTTAAAGTAAGTTTTTCATAGGATAGTGCCAGTAATTTTTCAATATTATTCCAATTTATTATGGTAAGAAAGGCTAAAGCAAATCCCCTTTTTATGGCGGATATACATTCATTAACACAAGAAATTATTTCTTTAATGAAGTTGAATTCTTGATAAAAGGTTGAGGGGTCTGGGTAGTATTCTGTATCAAATTTAAAGGGAAGCTTATTTACATTTTTAAAATAATCAACAAAGAAAGGTGTTTTGGTTTCTTCAAATGTTACTTCATACTCTTGTTCCTTTAGATTTACTGGAGTGAGATATACATAATAAAATTTTGGGCATTTAGCTTTATCAATATAGTTTTTTGCTTGTTGAGCTACAAGAAATCTTCTATATGCATCCACGATAACTAAAATCTGAAAATTTAATCCTC
>Ga0078972_1001985_pt1 | contig 71244 bp, 55 predicted proteins | sample YelNatPaOPGAMG01_FD_67568 | JGI IMG/M metagenome (GOLD analysis project Ga0078972, IMG submission 67568) | Hot spring thermophilic microbial communities from Obsidian Pool, Yellowstone National Park, USA - OP-RAMG-01 (SPADES assembly) (version 2) | ecosystem: Environmental > Aquatic > Thermal... | reverse complement strand
GGTCCGGCGGTCAAGAGTCCGGTCGCCCAAGCACCGTGTCTGTCCCCATATCCCGCCCACCGTGCGCCCTTCCGGTCACCCCGTTGGAAGTTGAGAGTTGAACGTTTCACGTTGAACGTTCGTGATCGGCATATCGGACATCGTGTCTGTCCCCATATCCGGGTGCCGCAGCCGGCCTCGACCGACCACAGGGCGCTCCGCCAGGTCCGGCGGTCAAGAGTTCGGTTGCCCAAGCATCGTGTCTGTCCCCTTTTTCGGGGAGCGGTGGGCCCCAGTGGGTCTCAACTGGCTGGCAAGCGCTTGGGCTGGCGCGGGTCAACAAACCAGGCGCCCAAATATCGTGTCTGTCCCCATATCCCGCCCACTATGCGTCCTTTCGGTCACCCCGTTTAACGTTGAGAGTTAAACGTTGCACGTTAAACGTTCCTGATCGGTATATCGGACATCGTGTCTGTCCCCATATGTGGGCGCCAGTAGCGTCTAACTTCCTGTTGTTTGCAGGTGTGGCTACTCGGTTCGGCTTCGATCGAATGCGACCGCCGTTTGATACTGATATCGGCGAATCTGCGCAGAATCGCAGGTCAGCGGATCGTTTGCGACGTTTGGCGTCAAACCGCTCATCCACCGATGCCAACATCCAGCTCTCAGGAAGAAGAACCTTTTGTCACAGCACAGCTCGCAAGTTCAATTCTCGGTTTAGCGGTACTTTTTGGCACAAAAGAGCTGGCCGCTACTTCCAACGACTTATTGCTGCGCAATGATTCCTGAGTTGCAGGGTCGTGTTTATCTCGGTTTCCCGGGGGGTTGAGCCGACATGTTGTCTCATTGCCCCGAAAAAGCCTCTTCGATTTACTTTGGAGTGTCACTGACACCGCGGCCCGTTTGACTGCCGAATCGTGCCGTGGCATCCGGCGTCCCAAAATGGGGACAGACACGATATTAAAATGGGGACAGACACGATATTTACCAGAGGGATAGGAGCGCCGCTCAAGGTTTCACTTGGGCAATAAAGCGGCCATTGAAGTTGCGGGTGTATCCGGATAGAAAAGTCCGGTTTTACTAAAGCCTGAATATAATGTTTTAACCGAGAGGGAGATTTGACAGAGTATTCCTTTGAACCGGTGCACATGTATATTATGGCACCCAACTATGACTGAGATTGGAAAGACTCTGGTACTGGTCGGTCTGATCATGGCAGTGCTCGGGCTCGTTTTCTGGATCGGCCCCAAAATCTCATGGTTTGGTCGTTTGCCTGGCGATATTACAATCGAACGCCCGAATTTGCGGTTCTATTTCCCCCTGACCACCTGCATCATTCTGAGCGTTGCAGCGACAATTGTGCTTTGGCTGATCAAGAAACGATAAACACGTCCATGGCTGTTGCGTCATCGCGACTGACGCAGCAGAAAAACCGCAGCAACCAGAATCCACAAGAGCGCCAGTGATCGATAAAGGTCCTGACAAACTCGCGCCCGAGGCAATTAAGATGGACTTGTACCCAAGAGTGGGTTGCTCAGGTTGGTACTATTGGCACTGGAAAGGTCGGGTGTATCCGACCGATTTGCCGACCAACCGATGGTTCGAATATTACCAGCAGACGTTCGATACGGTTGAACTTAACGCGCCGTTTTATCGCTGGCCAAAGCCGGCCACGGTGAAGAACTGGGCCAGACAAGCCAGTCAGGGTTTCCAATACAGCATCAAGGTCAACCAAACGATCACCCACGAGAAAAGGTTCAAGAACACCCGCAAACTGATACGGGAATTCTACAAGGTGGCCGAGCCGCTCGCAGAGCACATGGGTTGTTTTCTGTTCCAGTTACCGCCGAGCTTTCATTGCACACCAGCCCGGCTAAAGGCGATTGTCGATCAACTCGATCCTCACTACCGGAATGTGATCGAGTTCAGACATTCAAGCTGGTGGAATGACGATGTTTTCGACGCCTTCAGCCGCGCCGATCTCATTTTCTGTTCGGTAAGCGCGCCGCGTTTGCCTGCGGAGTTGGTCAGAACAGGTGACATCGTTTACGTTCGGTTTCACGGCGCCGCACGCTGGTACAGGCACGATTACACGGATGCAGAGCTTGCAGATTGGGCAAGCAAGGTCCGCAATTCCTCGCCAAAACAAGCGTGGTTGTATTTCAACAACGACTTCAATGGCTGCGCCTTCCGCAACGCGCGAACGATGAGGAAGCTCCTGGCAAGCCCCGACCTCAAGACGGCCAATCGCGTTTTGCCGTGATGTCCAATCGAGTGCTGCCGCACAAGCCCAAGAATCGCGGAAAACTGCACGGAAATATGTAAATATGTGGAATGGAGGACCGTGTTCCTGAGGATTCTCCGGAACCAAGCAGTGCTGTTACAACAGTGCGGCCTTTGGACCATAGTATTGGATAATCTGCGCGGAAATCGCAAATCATCGCGTCGTTCGAGGCTCTTGGCTTCAAGGTGTTGGACATTGATCCCAATCTGATCTCCGTGGTGAGCGACGAAATCGCGCCGCGCTGAGGCGTTGCGGGCTCAAGAAGATGTGCGCTTGGGTTCGACCGTTCTTGGGCGCGGTCGTGCTTGCAGCACGATTGGGCATCCTTCAAACCCGAACGCAGCGCGCAGTTGGTCTGCAAGGTATTTCTCGTACTGGGGCGAAAACAGCTCTTTGCGGTTGACAAACAGCAGAAAGGTCGGCGGCGCCTGAGCTGTCTGCGTTGCATAGAAGAACTTCAGTCGCGCGCCGGATGAACTCACGGGCTGTCGGCGCTGGATTGCATCGTGCAACGCGCGGTTCAGGAGGGCGGTTGGGATTTTCTGGCGCAACTGCGAAGCCACACGGCGGATCGCATCGAACAACCGGTTCAGGCCTTTGCCATCGAGGGCCGAAGTGAATATCACCGGCGCGTAATCAAGAAAGAAGAGCTTGCTCTGAACCCACCGAGCAAGACCTGCCACGCTTGGCGGGGGAAGCGTTGAAGAGTTGATGTCCCGTGAACGTTTGCCGCGCAGTTTGGGTCTTGATTCTGTAGCTTCCCTGACGACGTCCCGGAACAAATCCCACTTGTTCACAACGATCACGCAGGCTTTTCGCGCTTCGACGATGAGATCAGCGATTTTCTTGTCCTGCTCGACGATGCCGGTCTCGGCGTCCAGCACAAAGAGAACGAGGTCGGCGCGTTCGATCGAATGTTCGGCGCGTTTGACGCTGAAGAACTCGATTGAATCCGCCACTCGACGCGGTTTTCTCAGGCCGGCGGTGTCAATCAGAATGTAATGTTCCTTGAGTCCCTGATGTTCGAGCGTGAATGGGACATCCACAGCATCGCGCGTAGTTCCCGGAATCGCGCTGACCACAAGGCGCTTGTCCCTGATGATCGAGTTTATCAGCGAGGATTTTCCGACGTTGGGCCGACCAACCACTGCCAGCTTGAACGGCGCGGTTTCCTCCCCTGAAGGGAAAGGCGAAGGTTCCGATTGCGGTTCTTCCGGCAGCAATTCAACCACAGCATCCAACAGCGCAGACACGCCTCGGCCATGAATGGCCGACACCGGATAAACACGTTCAAAACCAAGCTCTGCGAACTCGACCGCACCCGTGTCCGCCTGCGGGTTGTCCGCCTTGTTCACGGCAAGGAGCACAGGTTTGCCCGTGGCACGAAGCCGTGCTGCAACGTCACTGTCCAGAGGAACCAACCCCTCCTGAACGTTGACGACAAAGACAATCACGCTTGCAGTGTCAATCGCGAGTTGGACCTGGTCAAGTGTTGCCGCAACTATCACGTCGGCGGCTTTTTCCCCGGGGGCAAGCCCGATCCCTCCCGTGTCGGCCAGGGTAAAACGGCGGCCACGCCACTCGATCTCGGTTGTTACCCGGTCGCGCGTTACTCCGGGCTGGTCGTGGACAATTGCGATGCGCCGCCCTGCAATACGATTGAACAGGGCTGACTTGCCGACATTCGGACGTCCGACGATGGCAACCAGTACTGGCATGCATTAGAAGATGCCGGTTCCCGCACCGGCGCGAAAGCACAAACTGCCTCTCGGCCCCGTTCACATACGTTGTCTGATTTGTTCGACAGCCCATCTGGCGTGTTCCGACACGACAGCGTTGCTGTCCGTGCTCAGCTTTTCCAATGCAGGAAGCGCTCGGGTGTCGCCCGTGTTGCCAAGCGCAACACAAGCATTGCGTTTGAGCCCGGCCAGTTTGGCTCGCGCAATCGGCGTGTTCCCAAAACGCGCCCGGAATTCGTCCTCGTCCAGACAAAGCACTCTGATAAGGTCCAATCTGCCGTTTCTGGACCACCTGTGTGGAGACATTAGCCCGCTGCACTTTGCAAACCTGTTCCACGGACACACTTCAAGACAAACATCGCAGCCGAAAACCTTGTCGCCGATTAGCGGCCTGAGATCAGCGGGTATCGACCCTCGAAATTCAATGGTCAGATACGAAATGCAGCGCCGCGCGTCGAGCTTGAACGGGGCGACAATCGCGCCCGTCGGACAGGCGTCAATGCAGCGCCGACAACACCCGCATCGGTTTGGTTCCGGCTGGTCTGGTTCCACCTCCATGGTGGTGATGATTTCAGCGATGAAAAACCAATTGCCGAGCATTCGGCTGATCAAGTTCGTGTGTTTGCCAACAAACCCGAGCCCGGCTCTACGGGCCAGGTCGCGTTCCAATACCGGCCCGGAATCGACGTACCCGATCGATTCCGTCCCGGGTCCGCCCAGTTCGTTCACAAAGTCAATAAGAACCTCGAGGCGTTTGCTAATGATCGCATGGTAATCTTCGAACCTTGCGTAGCGCGCGACAAGTCCGGTAAGACCGCTATCGAAAAATTCCAAAGCCGGCTCGCTCTGTACCGGGGCATCCACCGCTGGGTCCGGCCTTTTCTCATCTGCGTAGCTGACGGCGAGCGCGATCGCAGTTCTCGCCCCCGGAAGAACCAACCGCGGATCAATGCGGCGTTGGGCGGTTCGTGCGAGGTACGCCATTTCGCCCTGATACCCTTCGGCGAGCCACCCCAGGAAACGCGGTGCGCTTTCCAGCACATCCGCAGTCGCAAAGCCGCACAGATCGAATCCCTGGTCCCGAGCGCGGCGACGTATTGCAGCTTTGATGTTACTGGTTGTTGTACCGGGCGCCATTGTCACTGTGCGGCGATTCGCGGTTTTCGGCGCCGGAGTCTTTTTCGGCGCCGGAGTGTTGCGGACCGGCGTCACGCGTGCGCACGCTTTGGAAATGTCTCAGAACTATCTGCGCCACCTCGTGATTGTGCCGTCCATCCGTATGGATCAAAACATCGGCCTGTTGATACACGGGCGTCCGTCTGGCGAGCAACTCGCGGATTCTCCCCAACGGGTCCGGCACTTGAAGCAACGGGCGATTCCCGAACCGCCGGGCGCGCTCGTGCAACACCTCAGGAGACGCCCACAAGCAAACGACCAGAGCGTGTGTCTTGAGACTTGCCAGATTTGCCGGGTCAGCCCCGAAACCGCCGCCTGTCGCTATCACCGTGTTACGTCTGTCAGCGAGTTCTGCCGCCACCTGCCTTTCGTATTCGCGGAATTTCTTCTCACCGTCCTCTGCGAAAATCGCCGCCACACTCTTGCCGGCGCGCTGTTCCACCAGCTCGTCTGTGTCAACAAATGAAAACCCAAGCCGCTCTGCGACGGTCCGACCGACGGTGGATTTGCCGCTCGCCATGAAACCGATAAGTGCGATGTTGTGGATTGTACGCCCGGCCGTCACACAACAGTTTTCTCTCCTTTCCCGGCTCTTCCGCTGCGGCGGTTTGGAGATTTCCATTCCCACACAAGCCGCACACCTTCCAGAGTAAGCGTCGGATCAACAATCTGAATCTCTGGCAGCCCGGATGCAATCAGCCGCGCGTATCCGCCTGTGGCGACAACGCATGCTCTGGCAAAGCCGGGCTCATTCAACACCCCCTGCAACAGCTCTCGCACAAGGCCGCGGTAACCCCGCACAACCCCGATCCGCATTGCTTCAACCGTGCTTCGTCCTATCGGACGAGAAGTTGGGCGAAGGGTGAGTTGCGGGAGGAGCGCGGTGCGTTGGTGAAGATAGTTTGTCATCGAAGCCAATCCCGGCGCAATGACGCCGCCAATGAAGCAGGCACGACTGTTCACCACATCAATTGTCAAAGCCGTGCCAAAATCGAGCGCGACAACCGGCACGCCATAACGATGTCGCGCCGCAACAGCGTTTGCCAACCGATCCGCGCCAATTGTCGAAGGGCGGGGATAATCAACTCTCACTCCGGGCAGGTTTCTTGCGCTGACTTCAAGCACGTCGGTGTGCCACCGGGACTTCAACACCTGCTTTACGCGTGTTGTGGCGCGCGGCACAACACTGCACATCGCAGCCCCGCTCACGGCAACGCCCCGCACAAACCTTTCCAGCAAAAAATCACCACGGCCATCAAACCACGACTCGGTCGGCACATCCAATCGACGCAAGATTCTCTTTTCATTCGCGAGGGCGAGATGCGTATGCGTGTTGCCGATGTCAAACAACAAGATCATTTTTCCACAAGCACATCCCCGCCGGTGATGCTCTCCAAAAGGCCGTGTTCGGTCCGCAGCAGCAAAGCGCCTTCCGAGTTCAAGGCTTCAGCGCGACCACGCACGCGCCGGTCGCCGGTTGTCACCACGACCAGTTTGCCCACGGTGCTGCATTTTCTTTCCCATTCCTCCGCAACGGTCTCGAATTCCCGCCGCGTGATTTTTGAATAGACATCGTCCAGTTCACGCAATATGCGTGCCGCAAGTTCTGCGCGATGAATTCTATGGCCCGCTTCAATGCTCAGGGACGTAGCCGTCTGCTTCAGTTCAGACGGGAAATGATGCGGCTCGACGTTCACATCAATCCCAATCCCCAGCACAACATGCCTGACAATGTCCTGCTCCGCGGCAAGTTCGATCAACACGCCCGCCACCTTTCGTCCATGAATCAGAAGATCGTTCGGCCATTTTATCTTCGGAGAAAGTCCTGTCACGGTTTCAACCGCGCGCGCCAGCGCAACAGATGCCGAAACCGTTATCTGGGTTGTCTGCTGCGGCGTGAGTTTTGGACGTAACAGGACCGAAAACCAAAGTCCTTTGCCTGCCGGAGAAAACCAGCGCCTGCCGAGCCGGCCGCGTCCGAGGGTTTGTGATTCTGCAAAAGCCACAACGCCCTCCGCAACGCCGTCGCGCGCAAGTTTTTCGATCACGTCGTTGGTTGACGTTGTTTCCTTGAACACTCGAATGTCGCGCCCCACCACACGCGGTTTGCCCAGCCTCGATATGATATCATCTGCGTTCAAATACTCCGGGGTGCCGGCCAGCCGGTAACCGCCGTGCGGACTGGCGGGAATGTCGAATCCATGACGGCGCAAATCGGCAATGTGCGCCACGATCGTGGAACGACCGACACCGAGCTGGCTTGCAAGGTCGGTAGCAGAAATCGCGCTGCCGCCCGACTCGCGCAAGACCGACAGTATTTGTGCGTGGAGGTTCATACTGTGTCGAAATCCAAAGCAATGTCCACCGCACGCGCAGAGTGCGTCAACGCACCCACAGAAATGAAATCAACGCCTGTCTCGGCAATTGCGCGAACGTTGTCAAGAGTCACACCGCCACTGGCTTCGGTGACAGCGCGTTTGTTGACCAATCGCACCGCGGCCCGCAACACCCGCGGCGACATGTTGTCCAACAAAATCCAGTCCGCGCCGGCTTCAACGGCTTGCCGCACCTGATCCACAGTGTCGGCCTCCACCGCAACCCGCAGTTTCGGGTATTTCATCCGTGCGCGCTGCACGGCAACTTGAACCGGGTTCGGCCGTGCCTCGCGCAAAGCAACCAGATGGTTGTCCTTGATCAGGATCATGTCGTACAGGCCGAATCTGTGATTTCTTCCGCCGCCGCAGCGCACAGCGTATTTTTCAAGGAAACGCAGCCCGGGAGTCGTTTTTCGGGTGTCAAGAATCTGTGCCTTTGTACCCGCCACTGCGCTGACATACTTTGACGTGAGGGTTGCGATGCCCGAAAGCCGCTGGAGATAGTTCAGCGCAACTCGTTCTGCCGTCAGAATCGTCCGCGCGCGTGCCCGGATTGTGAGCAAAGTGGCCCCCGCTTCAACATGCGCAGAATCCATGGTGCTTCTCTCGCAGGAAACCGGCCCGGGCAACACGCAGAACGCTGCTTCGGCAAGCGCCAGACCGGCAACGACCAAAGGTTCGCGAGCGACGATCCGGGCTTGTGCGCATGCGCTTGGAGGAATCGTGGCGAGGGTTGTAACGTCACCGGCGCCGACGTCCTCGGCCAACGCACGTTTCACCATTTTTCTGATCTCAACGTCGGTGGCTTCAATCGGTTGTGTGACCGGAAAATTTTCGTTTATGGTTCGCATGCTGTTTCTGTCCTGCCAAGTGCGCCCGCCCGGACACAATCGCAATCCGCCCGGCCATCGCGCACGGAGCCAGAGACAATAATGACCCAATCCGCCGTTTTCACAAGAACAGTCATAGTTATCTGGCACTTGACAACTGGCATGCACCGCGCCAGACAATCCGGTTTTCAAATTTAACGGTGAGGGCTTTATATGGCTGAAGTGACGGATCTTGTCAGGGTGTTGTTGGCAACATCGATTATCACGGCAGGGGTCTCAACTGCCCCAAATGCCGCGGTTTTTCCCGTGGCAACAAACCCTGCCGTCGCTGAAATCGGCGGCGGAGTCATTTTCACCGGAACCAGCTACCTTGCCGGGTTCGTCTCCGGCACAAACATCATGGCCCAGAAGATTTCTACTTCCGGCGACCGCGAGGGAGCACCGGTCGTCGTGGGATCAAACCCCGGTTTCCCACCTGCTGCGGGCTTTGCCGGAGCAACCACAAACGCCCTGGTCGCATGGTCAGATGAGTCGATCATTTCCGGCGTGAGCGCTTTTGGCCGAATTGTTTCGACACAGGATGGCTCGATTGGGCCTGCGTTCCCGCTCCTGACTTCGCCAGCCGGCCAAGGGTTCCAAAAGGTCAAAGCAGTCGCTTCCGATGGGACGAATTTCTTCGTGGTGTGGAAGGACACATCCTCCGATCCATGGTACGGCCAGCCAGTCGGTGGCAACGGCAAGTTGACCGGGCCGAAGATTACCCTTTTTTCACAAGCTGATGAAACCGCGCTCAAGTTTGGAAACACCAATTACCTTGTCGCGTGGCAAGCAAAAGATGGCGGCGGCAATACGCACACTTACTGCAGAACAGTTTCGCCAACCGGCGTGTTGGGCAATCCAACCCAGATCAGCGTGACCGGGTCCAGTGACCACAACCCGCTCGCAATCGGCTTTGACGGCACGAATTACCTCGTCGTCTGGAATTGCACCTCCGGCGAAAATGAGATGGCGCTTTACGGTCGTTTTGTTTCTCAGGCCGGTGTCCCGGTCGGCGGTGAACTGGTGCTTTCAGTCGAAAGAGCCGTGTTCCCTACAATGGCGTTTGATGGGGCCAACTACCTGATTGTTTGGAGTCATCAACTGCCTTTCCCCGAGCACAGCCTTCGCGCTCGGTTCTTCGACACGCAAGGCAATCCAATTGGCCCCGTATTCTCACCATGCACGCCTGCCGGTGGCAGCGCCCCGCTTTTCGCCCTGAACGGCCTCGCTTATGACGGCACACGGTTCATCCTCACAGCCACTCATGGCGATTTCATTGTTGATGGCGAAGGCGACATCACAGGTTTTGCAGGTGGTGATGTGTACGGAACATTCCTCCCGAAAAGCACAACCCCGCCCGTCTTCACAAACGTCACTGTCAAGAACGGCCTTCTGCAAGGCAAGTTCGCACTTGTCCCGGGCGTGACCTACACAATCGAGCTTTCAACAAACCTCCCTGTTTGGACTTCAGCGGGCCTGCTGAGCAGCGACGGAACCAACGTTCTGACCATTGTTGATGAACAGCCCTGCGCCGAAAACCCCCAACTGTTCTATCGGGCCGTCATGGGCAACAGAATCCCACCACAATTCAACTTTTCATTCATCCACTTTGCCAACGGCGGACAGTTCGCAACCGGTTACTCCCCCACGGTCCACTTCCCTGTCGAGGTCAACAGCTACTGCGCAATGCTGGATGTTGCGAACGACCTCGTTTTCCCGGACCCGAACAGCGTGTTGTTCACCGGGCCAGCCGGTTCTTCGCTGGTCAATGCCGCCGCTGTCCCAGCCAATTCAAGAGTCAGCACTCATTGGGCCCAGTATCAATCGCCAACGGTACCCACCACATCCGGCGCGCCGGGCGGAATCTGGACGGTCAATTACAAGGGCAAAGAAATTACCTTCGACGAGCCCGACCCACAAACGCGATCGCACACGGTCGTGCCATTCCCAACAGTAACCGTCACCAACGGCCTGATTGAATCGGTGAGCTGGGTCTATAAAGACGCCTCGAGCGGCGCAACATTGCCACACGCACCGTCATGGATTGCCAATGTCCGTGTCCAGGTGGACTCGTCCCCCGCAGGCCGCATTTACAATTCTCCAGAGCTTGACCCAAATTCCACATCGCATGTCTTGACCGAATCAATCAACTGGTCAGACGTCAGCAACATTTACATGACTTACGACGATTCCCTCGGAAACCATTACGTCATAGCTTTCAGCAAGCACTAAACTCGGACCTGCCCCGATCCATCCCTCAGCCCGTGTACCTCCCAGCCCGCCGGAGCAGGAACCAAAGTTGCCTGACGCACAAGGACGCCGTGCTTGCACGCGTTGATGAGAAAGCTCTGCGCCGCCGGGCTGGGAAATAACTGCTGCGACTCTGTCGCCCGCACCCCCCGGCTCACGCCCCCTGAAAAACAATACTGACACCGCAGACAGCAACGCGACGGTAGCGCCATGAACAGCCCGGTGACAGGGTTTCGCCGTAACTCCGTGTCTGTCCCCACATCTGCGCGTCGTAACCGAATGGTCCGCTCAGTTTCGCTGCCTTCCGAAAAGCACCAAACCAATTAGCCTTCTGTCTCCTGCCTTCTGCCCCCCTGTTTCATCCTTTCCCACCACGGCCTTCTGCCTGTGGCCAACACTGGGTTTGACACGGGTCATTCCTCGGGCAATCTTCGCCGCGTAAATGAACGCTTACAAATGCCCGAGATGCACCGCCACCCTGAAAACAATCGACTATGACGGAGTCGAAATCGAGACCTGCCCGGTGTGCGAAGGAGAATGGCTGGACGCCGGTGAGCTGCGCGAAATCGTCCAGAACGTCGAGCGACGGTTCAACCCGGATGAAATCCAACAGCTCAACAACATCCGGGAACGCATCGTCAAATTGAAAGAGCTGGCACACGAAAGGCTCCTCTGTCCCAAATGTCCGGGGCAAAAATTGCGCCCCTTTAATTACGCGTGCGGCTCGGGAATCATTTTGGACAAATGCCCGAACTGCGGTGGCATCTGGTTGGATCGAGGCGAACTCGAAATGGTACAGGCCGTCGTTGATGAGTGGAAAAGCCATGTATCGCGCGATCGACGTTTGAGCGACGACACAAAGAAAAAAATCCTCGAAAAAACCGAGGATGAAAGCGGAACCGGCGCGTTGCGATCCAGAGTCTCTTACGTGCTGGCTGTGCTCAGGTCGTTCCTCTAATCAATGAACCCGTCGCTTCCGACAAGACCCGAGGCGGGTTGGGAATTATATTCCACATTGTGAATATGTGTTTCATCGTGCTGATCCCGACTTCGTTGTGACCCGGTCGAACCACGGAATGAAGCGACTTTTGTTCGACCAAGAACCTCCGCATCTTGCCGAAGTGTGGCCATGCCCGATCCGCATCGCCTCAAATGGTCAATCAACAGAGCAACCTCAGGCGGCTGATTCGTCGGCGCCGAATAGAAAACCCTTTTGCCTGAGCGACAGCGCTCAACCAGCCCGGACTTTTGAAGATAAGCAAGATGCTTGGATACAACGGGTTGAGGCAACTCAAGGACGGATTGGATGTCTGTTACAGAGAGGGGCTGGAGAGCGACCAGATGAGCGACACGAAACCTGTCGGGATGGCCAAGAGCACGATGCATCGATACGACCTGCGTCAACTTGTATGACATAGTTGTCATATGACAGTTATTGAATACTAACACGCTCTGGTAGGCCTGTCAACTGATTTCTGCCCCCCCACATACACATTCTCATTCTATCCACTTCGCCCACATCCCAGACCAAACAAACGCGTACCCCAACAGCCCGCTCACCGGAATCGTCAGTATCCAAGCCCAAATGATTCGCTCAACCACCGTCCACTTTAGCGCGTTGATGTTCTTCGCCGCTCCCACGCCCATGATCGCTGCCGAGATATTGTGTGTTGTCGAAACCGGAATTCCGTATGAAGTCGCAGCATAAATTACGGCTGCGGAAGTGGTTTCAGCCGCAAAACCGTGTACTGGCTGGAGCCGCACCATCTTGTGACCCAGAGTCCGTATGATCCGCCACCCGCCGGCAGCAGTCCCGCTGGCCATTGTCAGAGCACAAATCACCTTGATCCATGTCGCAATTTCGAGCGGTTGCCCCGCCGAAGGTGGCGCAACTCGCAAAAACCCGAGCCACGACGGCACCCCGTCCAGTGTCCCGGCCTGGCTCGCTGCAAGAAGGGACAGAGCGATAATCCCCATCGTCTTCTGGGCGTCATTCGTCCCGTGCATGAATCCCATCGAAGCTGAGCTCAGCAACTGGGCACGACCGAACACGCGAGCGACTTTCAGCGGGCGCCAATTCCGCAACAGCAAGTACAGGATTGTCATCACGATGAATCCCGCGATCAATCCACACATCGGCGACGTGATCATCGGAACAACCACCTTCCACAAGAGACCTTTGCCCTCCCACCAGAATCTCTCGCTGGGGATGGACCAAATGACAACTGAGGGATCATTATGACTGGCTGCTATGCACGCGCCGCACAGACCGCCGACCAACGCATGTGACGAGCTGGATGGCAACCCGGCCCGCCACGTGATCAGGTTCCACACAATGGCTCCGGCGAGCGCGCACACCAGCACTTCCGACGTCACAACCCGCGTGTCCACAAGACCCGAAGCGATCGTCTTTGCCACTGCTGTGCCAGACAGAGCGCCAAGCAGGTTGGTTGTTGCGGCCATGCCGATCGCCTCCCTTGGGGTGAGAACTTTGGTTGAAACAACAGTGGCAATCGAGTTGGCCGTGTCATGAAATCCATTGATGAACTCGAACACCAAAGCCACCAAGACAACCGTGAAAACAAGCGTCATTGAAATCCCGGAATGAACCCTTGCACTTTAACAGTTCTTTAGCGCTATCTGCGTCACCACGTTTCCCGCATCGCGGCACCTGTCAATCACCTTCTCCATCAATTCGTAGAGATCCTTGACAATGATGACCTGCAGGGGGTCGCGACGCCCGCTGTAAAGATCGCGAAGCAACTCAACCATGAGCTTGTCCGCTTCGCCCTCGACGTACTGAAGACGGTCGTTGAGCTCTTTGATCCGTTCGATGTGCTGGACGTCCCTGAGTTGGCGCACCATTTCGACGACCGTTTCGGTCCCCTTTAACATCAGTTCGGCCTGTCTTCGGAAATCCACAGATTGCAGATGCTGCGACGCGAGGCTGTACCGTTCGGCAAATTTCTCGACCGACTTCGGTATTTTGTACAAGGCGATGGACAGTGCCTCTATGTCCTCGCGTTCGAGAGCGGTGACGAAGGTCTTGACCAATTCCTCGCTGATTTTTTCTGTGATTTTCTTTTCTTTTCTGCGACTGAGCACAAAATCGTGCAGCGCTGTTTGCCCGGATGCTCCCAGCAACTTGATCAGCAACTGCACGCTGGCGTGGGCTTCCTCAGCGCTGGCTTCAAGGAGCGCGTAGAACTTGTCGCCTTTCCCAAGTAACTGTTGGAGCGAAAACACGTGACCCTGCATATCACAGTCCCAAACAACTTACAATCAGATGCGTCTCAGCGCGGCGCAGCCGCAGCCGAACGCTCGCGGCGAGACAAATGCGTTCGTTCCAGGCTTGGCACTCCGGCGCACCACGCAAATAGTGTGCCAGTCACCAAGTGCAACGCTCAGGGCTTTTTCCCGGAGCGGAAAAATCGGAAGCCTCCTTTTGCGTTCGGAATCGTCGGGGGCCGGCGCATCTGCGCCTGTTTGATGGTGTGGACGAGGAGCGACAGGGGTTGCCACGCGGTTGTGCCCTCGACCTGCGCCGGAGTGTCGCCGCCCACCCTTTTCTCGACAACCCATTCCAACAGCTTGGCAATCGGCACGGGCCCGTAAGGTTTTTTGTCGTTACCGATAATGTGGACGCGTACGGCCTGCGACGCGATCTCCCGCAGAATGTCCATCCACTCGGCGTGCTGTGGTTCGGTTTGACGCTCCGATTCCCTGCCTGAAGCTGACGGCTTCACTTGCGGCTGTGCGTGGGACGAACTTTGCTGCATCGACGCGGCAACGGTCACCTCGCCAATCTTCAACTCGGGGAACTTTATATCGCCAAGGGACAGCGACGGAATCCTGACCCTTGCTTCGACGAGTTCCCTATCCCCGATTGCAGCCTGGACCTTGAGTTCAGAGCTGCCCGGCCCGACACCGGCTGTTTCGGTCTGATATCCGTTCACCAGCCACTCGACTTTCCCGGTCCGAACATCGATGAGCAACCCGTGCACCGGCGTGTTTGGTCCGATGACGGCGCTCTGACGCAAAAGTTCGACCGCCTTCATGACATTCTGACGCTCGCTGGCAAACAATCCGAAAAACTCTGTCAAATCATCCGGCAATCGATCTCGTGCCAGCCCGGCCGAAGCAAGTTCGTCTGTCAATTTCAACACTGTCGTTTGAGCGACCGCGCAATCTGTGTGGCCGATAACCGCAATTTCGTGTCCGCCCTTGTACGCACATGCAAGAGCGATGGCGCGCGCTGTCTCGCCCATCGGGCTGCCGACGATATTGCCCGGCGTGCGCAGCAAAATGAGGTCGGAAGCTTCCAATCCAAGAGCGCCGGGCAGCAACGAGTTCAAACGCTGGTCAATGCACGTCAAAGCTACAATCGGCAAATTGTCTGCGTGCTCGGCGCGCTCGAATCTTGCCTCTTTGTCGCCGCGCAACCAGTGTTCATTGAAGTTCAGAAGTGCTTCAAAAAGTCTCATTACGATATTGAGCTTTCACTTGCCATACTTGGCTTTTCGCTGCGGTCGCCGGGCGAGGAAATAGATGAGAGCGCCGATGAAGTTTGCAAACAGGATGATGATAATCCAGACGAGCTTGTCGTTGCCTTCGGACGGTTCATTGAGCGCGCAATCCACGAGCATCCATATCCAAAACGCCATGCAAAGCAAGGTAACCGGCAGTATCAGCAAAAAGCTCAGAAGAAAAAGTATTTCTCCCATGGCGAACAAACCGATCATCGTTTCCATCTGTTCAGCAATTCAGTTGCATCAGCCGGCAAGCCGCGCTGTCACTGACCCGCCGGTTTTTGTTCTTGTGCGGTCTCCTGTTTTTCCATTGCTTTCCGTAGCGCCGGAACCTGTTCAAGTAATTTCTCGAACTTGACCCCGGTCAAACCCTCGATGACCGGCGGCAACTGGGCCATGATCTGCGCAATGTCTCCGGTCACCTTGCTTGCGCCGCCACCCGGTCCTTCGCCTGCGTTTACAATGACGATCTTCTCGGTCTTCGCCAGCGGTTCGCTTATTCGCGCGGCAATCTCCGGCAGCGCGCGGACAATCATCTCGATGACTGCCGCTTGATTGTATTGCTTGAATGACTCGGCTTTGAGCCGCATTGCCTCTGCCTGTGCGCGGCCCTGCGCCTCGATTATTGCGGCTTCGGCAAGGCCGCGTGCCTTGCTGGCTTCGGCCTCGGCCAACCCAACCGCTTTTGTGACCTCCGCATTCGCAAATCCGGTTGCTTTGGTGGCTGATGCGGCGCCCGCAGCCTCGGTTTCGAGCTGATATTTCCTGGCGTTGGCGAGCGTTTCCACCCTGTAACGCTCGGCGTCGGCAGGTTTTTGAACGTTTGCTTCCAGTTCGCGCTGTTTGCGGAGGATTTCCTGCTGTTGTAGTTCGATCTGTTTTTGTTTCTCGACGATGCTGACCTGGACTTCCTCGGCTTTGACGAGCTGGCCGGTCTTGTATTTCTGAAGGTCGTAGGCGAGGTCGGCTTCGGCTTTCTTTTGGTTAACGGACGCCTGGTACTGGGCGACGTTCATCTGGTAATCGCGCTGCGCCTCGGCAATCTTGGTGTCGGCAGCGAACTTCGCTTCCTGACCGGCCTGCATTGCCTGCGCGCTCTTGATCATCGCGTCGCGGTCGGCCTCCGCCTGAGCGATTTGCGCGTCCCGTTTTACCTGTGCGATTCGCGGTTTGCCGAGCGCCTCGAGGTACCCCTGGTTGTCACGGATATCGCGAATGGTGAAACTGACGATGCCGAGCCCCATGTTCGCCATGTCGCCGGCAGCCACTTCCTGAACCTTGGCCGCAAACGCATCGCGATTCTGGTAAATGTCCTCGACAGTCATTGTGCCAAGAATGGCGCGCAAGTGCCCTTCGAGGGTTTGCGTGGCGATCTGCTGGATTTCCTGGCATGTCTTCCCAAGAAACTGCTCGGCTGCCGTCGCAATCGCAATGTCGTCTCCCTTGACCTTGATTTGCGCCACCCCGTCCACGATCACCGGCACGCCTTTGACCGTGTAAACTTCCGGCGTTTTGACGTCGATGGTGAGAAGTTCGAGCGACAGGATGTCAACTTTCTCGAACACAGGCCAGACGAACACGCCGCCGCCCTTCACAATTCTGTAACCGACCTGCCGCTTTGTACCGTCGGGGTCCGTAATGGTGCGTTTGCGGCCCGAAATAATCAGGACCTGGTTTGGGCCGACCTTGGTGTATCGGCTCGCCCAAATCCCCGCAAACACGAACACCACAAACAGAAAAATGGCAACAACACCAATCACCGTCATCCACGGTATCTGTCCTGCGGCAAAAAACGTCAGTGTATTCATGGCCAAAAACACAGGTTCAGGATTGTTTTTCTTCGGTGACGTAAAACTGGGAGCCGACAATTCGCGTTATCTTGACCGTGCGCCCTGATGGTATCGTGCCTCCGTTTTCTGATCGTGCCGGCGCGCTGTAGCGTGTCCCCGATTGCACATATGCTATCTCGCCGACCCCGCCTGCCGGAATGGGCGTTATCACTGAAGCCTCGTGGCCGATCAACGTTGCCACGCGCGATTCACTCGAACTCTGGGTGCGTTTGAAAACCGCATTGAACAATGCAAGGACCGCATAAGCCACGCCCACGGCACCGGCGATCGACAACGGCGCGCTCACCCACACGCTCTTGGTCACATCAATCTGGCTGAAAATAATCCCGAGCCCGCCAAACGCCGTCACAAACGCCGCCAACACGGTCGGGCTGAAAAAAGACAGACCCGGAATTCCCGAATGATCAAACCCGGCTTCGGCATGCCCGCCGGTGCCAATGTCACTGTCCGCGTCGTGCCCTCCGAAGATGTGGCCCAGCAGTGCGCTCACGATGGTGAACAGAAGCCCGAGAACGAGGCAAATGGCATAGACAATCATAACTGCCGCTCAGCGTGCACAGCTTTCCCCGTCAACCGCTCTGCTGTGCGAAAAACATTCAACACTTGGCTCTTACCAAACACAAGCGCCAAATCCACCCCGTTCGCGTCGATAACGATTTCGCGGCAGCGGTTCATGGGCAAGCCCCCGTCGCGCAATGAATGCCCGAATGGCCGGCCATTGCGTTGTTCATCTGCTTCTCGATCGCCTTACAGAGGCGCAGCATCCGGCAAATTGAACCTGTGCGTGAACAGTCCGTCCCGAAGTTTCGGTTCAAACCATGTGCTCTTGGGCGGAAGCAATCGACCGCTGTCCGCAATCGCCATCATGTCGTCGATCCGTGTCGGGTGCATTGCAAACGCGCAGACGTACTCGCCGCTGTTTACAAGGCGAACAAGCTCGTCAACGCCGCGAATTCCGCCGACGAACCCTAGCCGATCGTCTCGGCGCGGATCGCCAATGCCAAACACTGGTTCCAGCACCTGTTCTTGCAACAATACCACATCCAGATTCTTCAATGGGTCTGTGCCGCCATCGGGCAAGGTCCGGAATCGAAACCGATGCCACCCTCCGCTCAAATACAAATCCACCTCATGCAGCCCCGGCTGTGTCCCTTGTGGCCGGTCGATCAGTTCCATCACTTCCGCCAGACGCGCAACAACCCGGGCCGGCGTTTGCCCGTTCAAATCTCTCAAGACCCGGTTGTACGGCATAATCTCCAACTGATTGTGCGGAAACAGAACAGCCAAAAAACCGTCGCTGCCGCCAACACCTTTCATCAGTTCTGACACGCGCAATGCCGCAGCCGTCCGATGATGCCCGTCTGCGATGTAAAGCCGCTGCAACCGACCCGTTATCTCGCGCACACGACCAACCGGAGTTTCATCCCCAATCACCCACACTTCATGCCGCACTCCGCTGTCGTCAACAAAGGTTGTTTCTGCGGCCGATGAACTCACCTCCGCCAACACTCCGTCCAACTCCGACATCGCCCTGTACACAAGAAACGCCGGTCCTGTCTGCGCGCCCACCACCTCGATGTGACGCGCCCGGTCGTCCTCTTTCTCGGTTCTTGTCAGTTCATGTGCGCGAACAATGCCGTTCCGGTAATCACTGCAACCCACCAGCCCGACCAACCCGGTCTGCGACCGTTCACCCATGGTGAGCCGGTAAACATAATAACCGGGCCGTGAATCCTGAATCAGCAGCCCGTTACCGATCATCCGCAAAAAGTTGTCCCGTGCCCGCCCGTACACCTCGGCGCAGTAGGGGTTCAGTTGGCCCGCAAAATCGACTTCCGCCCGGGTTACCCTCACAAAACTATCCGGATTCGCGTCAGCCAGCGCTCGAGCTTCATGAATCGAAAGCACGTCGTAGGGCGGACAGCAAATTCGCGCGGCCAGTTCCGGCCTGGCACGAACAGCAGCAAATGGTCGTACATCAGCCATGGATTTCGCGAACAACGCTACGACACGCGCCGGCGAAAATCACGCCAAAGATATGATTTTCTGCCTTGCTCGTTTCGGGTCATTCCCCATCCTCTTCCGGAAAATGCGAGTACATTTCTTCGGAGCTACGGGCACAACGACCGGGTCGTTGTTCCTCTTTGAGGTCAACGGATCGAAATTCCTGCTCGAGTGCGGACTTTTTCAAGGCCGCCGGGGCGAATCAATCGAACGCAATCGCAATTTCCCATTCAATCCCGGCGAAATTGAAGCCGTGGTCATAAGCCACGCGCACATCGACCATTGCGGCAACCTGCCAAACCTCTGCAAACAAGGTTTCGACGGCAACATATACTGCACATTCGCGTCCCGCGATCTGGCCAGCATCCTCCTCGAAGACTCGGCGCACATCCAGGCCGCCGACGCACAATTCGTTTCCAAAAAGCGCGCAAAAAAGGGGCTCCCACCGGTCGAGCCTCTCTACTCGGTCGAGGACGCCGACAAAGCACTCCAGCAGTTCGTCGCTCTCAACTACGACCGGCGATTCCCGGTCGTGGACGGGGTTACGGCGACGTTCCATGACGCGGGGCATATTCTCGGCTCTGCGCAGGTCGTCTTCGACATCAAGGAAGGCAATCGCAGATTCCGATACCTGTTCAGCGGCGATGTCGGGCGCGGTAACGACGAGATTCTGCGCGACCCGGTCGCAGTCCATGACGTCGATTTCCTCCAGATCGAAAGCACGTACGGCGGTCGTTTGCACACCGCCCGCGCCAGCGCACGCGAGGAAGTCGGTCGGCTCGTCCGCGAAACAATCGACAGGAACGGCCTTGTCATCATTCCGGCTTTCTCGGTCGGTCGCACCCAGCAGATAGTCTATGAACTCCACCAGCTCACCGATGCCGGCCAGTTGCCCAAAGTTCCCATCTTTGTTGACAGCCCGCTGAGCGTTAATGCCACCGAAATCTACCGATTGCACCCCGAATGCTTCAACGACGACATCTACCGATACCTTCGTGAAAAGACCAATCCATTCGGCATGGAAAACCTCACCTACATCCGCGAGGTGGCGCACTCGATGAAACTCAACGACCTCAACGAACCCGCCATTATCATCAGCGCATCCGGCATGTGCGAAGCAGGCCGAATACTCCATCACCTCAAAAATCACATTGGCGATCCCAAAAACCTGATACTATTCATCGGCTTTTGCGCAGAACACACCCTCGGCGCCCAAATCCTCTCCGGTCGCAGCCCGGTCAACATCCTTGATGAACCGCATGTCGTTCGTGCAAAGGTGGCTTCACTGGACGCATACTCTGGCCACGCCGATCAATCCGAACTCAAACGGTACGTCGAAGCCATCACCGGCAATATCTCGAAGATCGCTGTCGTTCATGGCGACCCTGATCAAAGCCAGGCCTTCGCTTCGATCCTCCGGACAACCAAACCCAACGCCACCGTCCTTATCCCCCAATACAAACAAGCCATCGAGTTTTAGTCCGAGAATCTCACCGCCTCACCAGGCGAGGACACCCAACACTTCATTTCAGTGAGATTTCCGAGCATGCGACGAAGTCGCCCCGGGTATCGCGGCGTCGCGGAGCGCCGATCTTGCAACAAACGCCTTTACCTCGCCGCAATCATTCGGTTGCGGCTGCGCTGCGCCGAGTGTTTTTCCCGCCCAACACGGACTTGCAACACAAGAACATTGCCGTATGCTCGCTCTGTTCGGGGTGATAAAGCCCGCACATCCCTTGCGGGTGAACCGCCTGAACTGAATTTGGCGTCCATGACTGGTACCGGTATTTTGTGGTGGCGCTGTTCGTGTTCCAAACCGGCTGGTTTCATCGCGGCCTTCCGGATTGGTCTGCCCACCATTGCCGTCCGCCTTTGCTCAATGTTGGATGCTCCCGTCACGCCAATCGGAATCTTAGCGGGCATGGTCGCCGCAAACATCCACTGCCGCAACATGGCTCTTTAAACAGGGAAGTTGCGATAGCGTGCGCACAATCACTCCAAATTACGTAATGCGATTGCCAATTCTGGTCACCACGCGGTTGCTCCTGGCGGGGCTTGCAATCGTCAGCTTTTCGGCCTGTGTTCGGTTTAACCCCAGACCACTGGCCGCCTCGAAAGCAGCCGCAGACTTCGAATCCCGCTCACTGAGCGATTCAGGTTTGCGAGTGTTTCTCGAAACAAATGGTGTTTCCGGAGAATGGCCACGCCGTGCGTGGGACTTACAGGCGCTCACGCTGGCCGCATTTTACTTTTCGCCCGAGCTGGACGTTGCCCGAGCGCAATGGGGAACAGCCCAAGCAGCGCTTCGCACAGCCGGACAGCGCCCGAACCCCACGCTCTCGATCTCGCCCCAGTACAACACCACGACCTTCACGCCTTCGCCTTGGATCGCAGCGATCAATCTCGACCTCCCCGTCGAAACCGCCGGCAAGCGCGGACATCGCATCGCCAAAGCCAGACATCTCTCCGATGCCGCAAAGTTTAACATCGCTGCCGTCGCATGGCGCGTGCGCGGAAAACTCAGGCAGACCATGGTCGAGTTGCATGCGGCGACCGAACAAGAGCAACTGCTGAGCGCACAACAGGCTGCTCAGGAAGAAAACGTCAAATTGCTCGAAGCTCAATTGGCCGCCGGCGCGGTATCTGCCGCCGAAGTCACACGGGAACGCATCGCGCTCGACACCACAATGCTCATGCTGCAAGACGCCAAACGCCTGCGATCTGAAAGCCGTGTAACACTTGCCGAGGTCATCGGCGTGCCTGCCAGGGCGCTGGACACAGTGGACATCTCCTTTGCCGGTCTGGACAGGTTGCCGCCCGATCTCGACCTGCAGACAGCACGCCGTCAGGCATTGCTAAGTCGGGCGGACATCCTTGAGGCACTTTCCGAATACGCAGCCAGCGAGGTGGCGTTGCGCATGGAAATCGCCAGGCAGTATCCCGACATCCATCTGAGTCCGGGTTACGAGTACGATCAGAGCGATAACAAATGGGGCGTTGGACTGGCTTTCGAGTTGCCGAGCCTGAACCTGAACAAAGGCCAGATCGCCGAAGCAGAAGCGCGCCGGGCCGAACGCGCAGCAAGATTCAATGCGCTTCAGGCCAGTGTGCTGGCGGAAATTGATCGCACGTTTGCAGCCTACAGCGCAGCCACCGAGAAATCCGCCGCCGCCGCATCGCTCGTGGCGAACTTGGAAAAACAGGAGCGCCTGTCCCGCGGTCGGTTTGAAGCCGGTGAGGTCTCGCGCAGCGAAGTGATCGCCGCTCAGGTTGAGTTGGCCGCTGCGCGCCTTGCCTGTGCCGCAGCCACAGCCGGCGCTCAGCAAGCGCTCACGCGACTCGAGGAAGCGTTGCAAAGCCCGGTAATGCTTCCTGCCGACCCGCTTCAGCCGCCTGCAATGTCAGGGATTTCTCAAACGCGACCAGCACCATGAAGACCAGATTGGTTCTGTTCATATTTACTGTTTCGGCGTTTGCCTTTCTGTGCGGATGCGCCAACCAAAGCAAAGATGAGAATGAAACACCCACTGAAGTCGCCGTCCAGGTTGGCAAGGTCGCTCGCGTGACAATGCGCGCCCGCGTGGACGCTTACGGGACGGTTGAAGCCGAACCGGCCGGCGGCGGCAAACCCGCAGGCGCAGCGCGGCTTTCCACCCCCACAGCCAACATCGTGATGGCCGTGCCAGTGAAAGAAGGTGAGCGAGTAGAAGCCGGCACGGTCGTGGTAAAACTCGACGATCGGGCGGCACTTGCACAGGTGGAAAAAGCCAGACACGCCGTCGAGTTCGCCGAGCAAAACATGGCGCGGCAGGGCAAACTCAAGGCCATTGAAGGCACATCCGAAAAGGCACTCCAAGAGGCAGCCCAGCAATTTGCTGCGGCAAAAGCCGACCTCGCGGTCGCACAATCCCAGCTTGCCCAGGTGCAACTGGCTTCGCCAATCCCCGGCGTTATAGCGCGCATCAACGTCCAGCCCGGCCAGACAGTCGAACCTGGAACCGTGGTTGCCGAAATCATCGATCCAGCCCGACTGGTGGCCACAGTGCACGTGCCCGTCGCTGAAGCAGTTCACGTCAAGCCCGGCCAGCCCGCGGAATTGCTCCCGGGGCAGAGTGGAAATATCACAGCCGAAGGCGCCGTCGTTTACGTCAGCCCGCAAGCGGACGATAAGACGGCCACAGTGCTGGTGCGCGTGTCTGTGCCCCCGGAAGCCGGGTTGCGCGCCGGACAATTCGTTCACGCCCGAATCGTTACGGAAGAACGCACCGGGCGGCTTGCCGTGCCGCGCGAAGCGGTTTACACCGACCACGAGGGTCACAGCACGCTCTCCGTTGTTGAAGGCGGCGTGGCAAAACAGCGTCCCGTCAAGATCGGCCTGCGCGATGGCGACCTTGTCGAAGTGGAAGGGGAGGGCGTGACCGAGGGGGCGATGGTGGTGACGACCGGCTCTTACGCTCTGCCGAAGGAAACGAAGGTGCGGATTCTCAATTTGCAGGGAGGATCGAAATGAGCGAGGCAACTGCCAATCACCCGACCGCTTCCACATGGTCGGACGTCGGCGCGTTTGCCATCCGGCATCGGCTGGCCATCATTTTCATCACATTGGCTGTCTGTCTGGGCGGTGCCTATTGCGCGCTGCGGATGCCATCATCAGTTTTCCCCGAAACCGAGTTCCCGCGCTGTGTCATCCTTGTGGATTGCGGTGTCATGCCCGCCGATGAAATGATGGCCACGATCACCCGGCCCATCGAGGAAGCAATGAAAGACATTCCCGGCGTCGTGCAGGTGCGCTCGGCCACCGGTCGTGGCAGCGCAGAGGTGAATGTGTTCTTCAACTGGCGGGTGAACATGGTCGTAAGCGAACTTTACGTGCTGAACCGCATTTCGCAGCTCAAAGCCAGTCTGCCTGCCAGTGCCAAGACCACCGTGTGGCGCCTCACCTTCAATGCCTTTCCGATCATGGGCATCAGCCTGACAAGCCCGAAGCGCGACGTCATGGAGCTGTGGGAAATCGCGCGCTACGATCTCAAGCCGCGTTTTCTGCGGATTCCCGGTGTGGCGCGGGTGGACATGGTGGGCGGGCGCACCCCGGAGTATCATGTCGTGGTTGACCCGGTGAAACTGGCCGCGGCCAACCTCGCCCTGACCGATGTCACCGCGGCGCTCGCGAAAAACAACATCGTAGCCCCCGCCGGTTTTCACAGCGAAAACTACACGATCTACCTTGCGCTGGTGGATGGCCGTGCCAAGAGCATCAAGGACATCGAGAACTTCGTCGTTGCGGTGCGTAACAACCAACCAGTCCGCATCTGCGATTTCGCCCGCGTCGAGCGCGGACCCGAGCCGGTTTTCAACATCGTCAACGCCCAGGGCCGCCGCGCTGTATTGATGAACATCCGCGCCCAGCCGACCGGCAGCAGCATCCTGCAAATCGCAGCCGCCCTGAAAGCTCAGCTTGCCGAGTTGCGGAAGACATTACCGCCAGACCTTGAACTGGCGTTTTATTACGACCAGTCGTTGCTGGTCAGAGAATCGGTCGGCAGTGTTTGGGAAAGCATCATCGTCGGCCTGTTGCTGGCGGTGGTGATCCTTTACCTTTTCTTGAAGAACTGGGGCAGCGTGCTCACAGCCATCGTGGTCATTCCCGTGTCGGTGTTGGCGACGGTGGTGGCGATGTTCGCAGCACGGCTGACGTTCAACTTGATGACCCTGGGCGGAATTGCCGCGGCAATCGGCCTGATCATCGACGACGCCATTGTGGTCGTCGAAGCAATCTACACAAAACTGGCCCAGGGCCAATCGCGCCTGCAGGCCATCAAATCCGGCCTTGGCGAAATCCTGCATCCACTCATTGGCTCGACACTGACCCCTGTGGTGGTCTTCATTCCGTTGGCTTTTTTGGACGGCTTGCCCGGGGTGTTCTTCAGATCGCTGGCACTTACAATGGCCGTCGCACTGCTGACGTCGTTGGTGCTGGCGGTTACTCTCACGCCATCACTGGCGTCCGTTTTCCTCCGCGACCGCGAGCATTTGGAACACGGCCACGCACCAAAAAGCGAGGCCGGCGGCTTCGTCATGCGCCCATTGACCCGGCTCTTTGAAGTGACCTTGGCAAAATCCCTGCGCTGGCGATGGGTCACCCTGGTCGGTTGCCTCGCGATTGGATGTGGCGGCTGGCTCGTTTACAATCGACTCCCCACAGGATTCATGCCGGACATGGACGAGGGCGGGTTCGTTATTGATTACTTTATGCCGTGGGGCACAAGCCTCGAGGAAACCGATAGGATCATGCAGCAAGCAGAAGCCATCCTGCGCGCCACGCCCGACGTTGAAGGCTACTCGCGCCGCACCGGCGCAAGACTCGCATTGGCCGTGGCCGAGCCGGATCACGGCGATTTTCTGGTCAAACTGCGTTCCGATCGCAAACGCAGCACCGAAGAGGTGAAACAGGAACTGCGCCGCAAGTTCAACGCCGCATTCCCACAGGCACGATGGGAATTCCCCGGTATTCTCGGCGATTTGATCGGCGACCTGACATGGTCGCCCAAACCGATTGAAATCAAGTTGTTTTCCACCGACACAGCATGGCTGATGAAGAAAGCGCCCGAGGTGAAACAGGCCATCGAAAAAGTCCGCGGTGTTGTGGACACATTTGACGGCCTCAAAATGACCGGCCCAACAATCAGTTTCCGTATCCGCCCAATCGACGCCCAAAGATGTGGCATGACCAGTGACGACGTCGCCGCAGCCCTCAACACAGCACTGCTGGGCCAAACCGCTTCCTCGGTGCTCGAAGGCGACCGCGTCGTCGAAATCCGTGTCAAAGCCGACCCTCGCGATCTGAACCGCCTCGACTCGCTTCGCGAGTTGCCGATCCGCACCCCCGGCGGCGGTCTGGTGAAGGTTTCTCAAGTGGCTGTCATCACCGAGGAAGGCGGGCAACTGGAACTGGCACGAGAAGATTTGCGCCAACTGGTGGCTATAACAGCCGCACTTGAAAACCGCGACATGGGCAGCGCCATCGGCGAAATCAAGCAGGTGCTCGCAGCAGACAAAAGCATCCCTCCCGGCGTAATCGAATTCGGCGGCCTGTTCCAGCAACAGCAGGAAAGTTTTCGCAACCTCATGGTCGTGCTGCTATTGGCCATTGCCCTCGTGTTTACTGTGCTCCTGATAGAATTCCGCAGTTTCCGAGAACCGTTCGCCATTGTCTTTGGTAGCGTGCTGGCGTTGACCGGCACTGTAGCCGGCCTTTGGCTCACGGGAACAACGCTGAACATTGTCAGCTTCCTTGGCGCAATTATCGGGGTCGGCATAGTGGCCAAAAACGGCATCTTGATGCTCGATCTTGTGGGCCACCACCTCAGCAAAGGCGCAACCCTCGAAGAAGCACTGGTCCGCTCAGGCCAGCGCCGCCTGCGGCCGATCCTGATGACAACCTCGGCCACTGCGCTCGCGATGCTGCCGCTGGCCTGGGGCATCGGCCATGGAGCAGACATGCTGCGGCCCTTGGCCATCGGCCTCATCGGGGCACTCTGCATTTCGATGCTGTTCTCGCTTATTGCCACACCGACGGTTTATTGCCTCATGATGCGGTCGCGTGAAAGACCGGCGCCTCACAACCCCACACCACACGAAACGCACATCTGAGAAATGCGTTGCAGTACTATGTTGGAAAATCTGCGCAGCAATCGCAAATTAGCGGATCGTTCGAGACTCAGAACTCCTGACCCCCGAGGCTGTGACTTCAACTGCCGTGGAATTTTCCTGATACCACCGCGCCTGTAGCAGTATTGGAAATCAATGGGTTACACGCGGAATCCATCGCTTGGTGGTTTCAGGAACGGGGTCAGACTAATTCCACGGCCTCAGGAGACCTGAGTCTAATCGAGTGTCCGCCCCGACGTTCCGGCAGCTATCGCGCAAGGCGATAAAAACGCATGGGGCCGACAATCGCATCTGTTGTTACAAGGCGATCCATGTTGGCGATGACGGGGTTTGTCAGGCGCGTCCATGATTCGGACTCGAGTGTTTGGGTTGATTCGAGGGCGAAGTCGGCGGCTTTGGCGGGCCACGAAAGCTTTGCAAGGCTGGTTGAACGCAGCCATTCAATGTTCAGCGATGCCAATGCGGGATAGCCGAGCTCAACAACTGCGCGTTTTTCGAGTCGGAGTATCAGTCGGCCCTCGGAAGCTTGGAACATATGCGGCGGGCCAAGGCCGGTTGCAGTTCCGTTGATCTGCAGGGTGGGGGTATGACCGAATCCATTGATGAGGAGATAGAATGGGCGTTGCGACCATGGTGTTACGGTGAAGCGCAATGAATTGGGGCGTTCTTCGATGTCGGTCAACTGGCCCGGGGCGTGGACATAGAGCCCGAAACTCCGAAACGGTTTGAACTGGTAGAACGTTGGCAAATGGAGTGCGCGGATGGCGGGTGCCAGGGTGGTGGCTGGGTTGATGGCGGGCAGGTTGCGCGATTGTTGGCGGAGGTTGAAACTGTCGGGCAGCAATCCGCGATATGCTGTGTCGTTGGTGGGGTAAGTTTGCTGGATGGCCGAAATGGCGATGCCGTCGGCGATCTGCTCCCACGGGCCTTGCTTGTCGTAAGCGGAGAGTTGATGGAGCGCGTGGGCATAGGCCAATCCGCACCATTGAACCGGCAGTCCGATCCACACCGGGGCGATCCATGCGGTTGCGCCGAGAACGGGGATCGTGGCGTACAATCCAACCGGCTTGTCCGTTGGTGGCGTCAGGTACACAAAAGGAACGCCTGTCCACGCCCAGTACCGTGCCTGATCCAGGAGCGATTGATCGCCGGTGAGTTCGAAGCCGCGGACGTACGCTCGGACCAGATAAGCCGATGCCAGAATATCCGGGGTGTGGAGTGGGATCTCCCATGTTTGAGCGCCGCGCGGGACTGTGTTCCTGAATTTGTCGAGCGCGCGCAGGTGCCGCAGCGCGGCATCTATCAATCCGGGGTTTCCGGCGAAGCTGGCTTCTTCCAGCAATGCGTTGATGTAAGTGGCGGCGAATCCGTTGGCCTCTTTCGACCAGTGAGTGGAGGAATAATCCGGGCCGGAGGCTGGTGGTTTGTAGAAGATCGTTCCGTCAGCCACAAACTGAGAGAGGAGGCTTTGGGCGTGAGTGGTGGATTTGATGATATTCTGTGGGACAGCGCCGTAGATGAGCGCGGGGGCAGGGAACCGCACATGCCCGATTTGCGCGGAGTTGTAATCCGCGGCGGCGACTTCAGCAAGGGCGCTGCGCGCAGCATCGCCGAGTTCGTTGACGAGTTCATGGTCGGTGACGCAAGCGGCAATGTAATCCATGTAAAGGGCGGCGTCTGCTGCCGGTGCGGAATTGAAACCGGGGGTGGCGTGGCGGTAACGGTTGCCGTCGCGTATTGTCGAATGGAGCCAACCATTTGCGGCAAGAGCGAGGAACTGGTTGGTTGTCATGCCCATGGGCGGGGTCGGTGGCAGACCGGACAATTGCACATATTGCTGAATGGCGGGCACGACTGAGTCGCCGACACCGCCGATGACGAAAGCTTGGATTGTCAAAGGCTGATTTGGGTTCAGGCGAGCGGGATCGTATGGGACAACGCTGTTTTCTTCGCGATTGTTCCCATCGGAGCCCGGAAACAAGAGGCCCATCAGATGGCCTGTGGATTTGAAGATTCTGTCGGGCGAATCAAACACTGCGCAGAATGTACCGTCTCGATCCGGGGACCATGATAATCCGAGGAATCGTCCTTGGACGGCCATGGCCATGAGTGGGAAGGTGATTTTTGCGGTGTCTGGCACCTGCCTGTTTGATGCGGGCGGGTTGAGGTCTGCTGTTGAGCTGCTGGGTTCGTTTTCGAGGTACTCGACTCCAGCGAAGAGGGCTTGAGTTTTGTTTGTGCCGAAGCTGCCCAATCCCGGTAGCAGAGTCAGCATCGGCAGATAGAAAACGTCGCGTGCTTGATCGACTGTGGCGGTTGACACGATGCGCACGATGCCCGGGGCGTGGATGGAGAACGATTGTTCGATTCGCCAGGTTGCGCCATCGGGATCGGGGATCGAACACTCGATTTTTATCGAATCGACATCGGTTTGGCTGTTGGCAGATTTCGAAGTTGCAATTCTGAATGCTCCGTTGGTAACCGGAGCCAGCGGCATCCATTTCGGAGTGCTTCCGACCATGTAACCCAGCATGGCATTCGTGTTTCCCACGGCCATTAGGTTGCCGGCCACTCGTATTTGGAACTGGCCGGGCACGTCTCGGCCATGGAGGATCTCTAGGTCGCCGCTTTTGATGCGCGGGTCGGCGGGGCCAACCTGAGGCAATGCCGGCACTGGCCATGTTGGTGGGGCGATAACCACGCGCGGTTCAAATTTCAACCATGCGATTGTGCAGGTGCCGGAATCGCCTGGCGGATCGATTCTGATTCTGTAAGACGCGCCGAGGGATGGTAATCGGACCCTGGCCTCGTGCCATTGGTCTTGTGGGACACTGAAACGGACGGATTGGGGTTCGCTGAAGCCGGCGTTCGAGTAAAACACCTGACACATTCCGCCCTTGTCGGACCTGAGTCGGATGTTCAGCCACAGTGGGATGCCGGAAGGATAATTGCGTGGGGGGCCTATTATGTACGGGTCCGAGCCGGAGATCCGGATCAACAATCCCTCTTCCACGCGGGCGATTTGTGAGATGTCGTGTGCAGGGGTCCAGCCGTTTGTACCGGCGGGCTGGGTGAAATCGAAAACGGGCAATATGATACCCGAGATATCGGCGGCCGCGGCTGTGACTGTTAACAAAGCGCTGACAAGAAAGGTCAGGCACAACTTACAGTTTAACGAGAGAGGGCGGCCGATGAAAACCAGTTTTCTGGTCTGCAGGTAGCATGATCTTGCGCGCATGTCGAAGAAACAGGATTACCGCCTACTGCTCGATGTCAACCACGTAACCCGGAAATCTCACCGGAATGAAGTTTAGTGGTCTTGGTCCGGCGATGCGGTGAGATTTCCGGTTAGTGGAAACCCGCGCCCAGAGCGGAGAATTTCTATTTGCTGAATTACTGCCCAGCCTTGTGACTTGGGGGCATTCCGCCGAGGCGGATTCCGACACACTGTAGTGTGTTTTCAGTTTCCTTGGGTGGGGCGCGGGTTTCCTGAAGCCCGCATATTTCACAGCCCGGCGGAGCCGGAACCAAAGTCGCTTGACGCCCAAAGACGCGGTGCATTCGCCCGTTGATCAGAAATCTCTGCGCCGCCGGGCTGGGAAAATATCTGCTTCGACTTCGTCCCCTGCCCCCGGCTCACGCCTCCTGAAAAAAATACAGGCACTGCAGATACGGACTCCACAGTACCGTCATGAAAAGCCCAGTGATACGTATCACCGTAACTCCGTGTCTGTCCCCATATCCCGCCCACCATGCGCCCTTTCAGTCACCCCGGTAAAACTTGAGAGTTGAACGTTTCACGTTGGACGTTCCTGATCGGTATATCGGACATCGTGTCTGTCCCCATTCTGGGTGCCAGGGCCGGCTTGGACCACCCAACCGGCGCTTGGACAGGTCCGCCGGGTCAAGAGTCCGCTTGCTTCAATTTCGTGTCTGTCCCCATATCCGCGTGCCACAGCCGGCCTGGACCGCCGACCGGCGCTTGGACAGGTCCACCGGGTCAAGAGTCCGGTCGCCCAAATTCCGTGTCTGTCCCCATATCCCGCCCAGATCGGTATACCGGACACCGTGTCTGTCCCCATATCGGGTATACCCGACATCATGTCTGTCCCCATATCTGGAATCCCCGCCGGCCAGGACCGTCCGACCAGCGCCTGCTCAGGTCCGCCGAGTCAAGAGTCCAGTCGTCCAAATTCCGTGTCTGTCCCCATGTCCCGCCCACCGTGCGCCATTTCGGTCACCCCGTTAAAAGTTGAGAGTTGAACGTTGGACGTTCAACGTTCCTGATCGGTACATCGGACATCGTGTCTGTCCCCATTCTGGGTGCCAGGGCCGGCTTGGACCACCCAACCGGCGCTTGCTCAGGTCCATCGGGTTAAGAGTCCAGTCGTCCAAATTCCGTGTCTGTCCCCATATCCCGGCCACCATGTGCCCTTTCGGTCACCCCGTTGAGAGTTGAGAGTTGAACGTTGGACGTTCAACGTTCCTGATCGGTACATCGGACATCGTGTCTGTCCCCATATTTGGTCCCGGACATCGTGCCTGTCCCCATATCTCGGCGCGCCAGCCACCTTGGACCGCCCGACGGGCGCTTGGTCAGGTCCACTGGATAAAAAACCCGGCCGCCTCAACTCCGTGTCTGTCCCCATATTCCGCCCACCTTGCGCCCTTTCGGTCACCCCGTTAAAAGTTGAGAGTTGAACGTTTCACGTTGAACGTTCCTGATCAGTATATCGGACATCGTGCCTGTCCCTCCATTTGCTATGCCGGCCTCCCAACATCGTGTCTGTCCCCATATCTGGGCAGCACAGCCGGCTGGGACCACCCGACCAGTGCTTGGTCTGATCCGGCGGGGTCAATAGTCCGGTCGCAGATACTCAGTGTCTGTCCCCATATTTGGTTCCGGGCAGACTATCCAATCTAACACTTCGAAGACCGCACTGTGGTGACCGCACTACTCGCTGCCAGAGAAGCAGATACTGACAAACTGAGCAAACTCGCAGCCTGAAAGTTTTCGCAAGAATGATCGATTCCTCAGCACAGTTATGCAGACTGCCGAGGGTATGAAATATGCGGGGTAAGGGGAGCGCGTCGCAGTATGATCAGCGCCGTGACAAGCAGGCAGGCGAATCAAGGCAGACTGATATCACGGCGCATGACTTACCCGTCCGCAATTGTTGGCCTGCGGTCTATTGTGGAGTGTCGGAGCGGGCTGGCTGCATTTGGCGAGGCGACCGGTCACGACTGTGGGCCGGTGCGGCGGGCGCGACGTCTGCCGCGGAGATTTTCGATGGACCGGGCGAGAGCGGCGTTGAGGGCGGCGGCGTCGGCTTCACTGAATCGTTCACGCAAGCGGTTTTCGGCTGCGCGGCGGGCCTGCTCGATTCGCGCTTCATCGATTTCGTCGGCGCGGATTGCCATGTCAGTGAGGACGGATACGTGATCGCCTGTGATCTCGGCGAATCCGGGGCCGACTGCGAGGTAGTAATCTTTGCCGCCGCGTTTGACGATGATTTCGCCGGGCACGATTTCTGTCATCAAGGGTGTATGCAGCGGGTAAATGCCCAGCTCGCCTTCCACGCCCGGGAGCGTGACCATTTCGGCCTGTTCGGAACAGATAATTCCTTCAGGGGTGACGATTTCGAGTTTGAGGGTATTGGGCATAGGGCACCCGCCATGCTAGCTTTCGTAGATTTCCTCGATCGTGCCTTTCATGTAGAAGTTGCCCTCGGGGACATCATCGTGTTTGCCTTCGAGGATTTCCTTGAATCCTTTGACGGTGTCAGCCACCGAGACCTGTTTGCCGGGTCGTCCGGTGAACACTTCAGCGACTGAGAACGGCTGGCTGAGGAACCGCTGGATTTTGCGGGCACGGAGAACGGTCAATTTGTCTTCGGGCGAAAGCTCGTCCATGCCGAGGATTGCGATGATGTCCTGGAGGTCCTTGTATCGCTGGAGGACCTTTTGCACGCCGCGGGCGACGTCGTAATGTTCCTGTCCGACGATTTCCGGCGTGAGTGCTCTGGAGGTTGAAGCGAGAGGATCGACTGCGGGATAGATTCCGAGCTCTGCGATTGAGCGTTCAAGGACGATTGTTGCGTCAAGGTGCGCGAAGGTCGTGGCCGGTGCGGGATCGGTCAAATCGTCGGCCGGCACGTACACGGCCTGGAAAGAGGTGATCGAGCCTTTCTTTGTTGAGGTGATTCGTTCCTGCAGTTCGCCCATTTCTGCGGCGAGTGTTGGCTGGTAGCCGACAGCGCTCGGAGTGCGACCGAGGAGGGCTGACACCTCGGATCCTGCCTGCGAGAACCGGTAGATATTGTCGATGAAAAGGAGAACGTCCTGGCTTCGCTCATCGCGGAAGAACTCTGTTATTGCGAGGCCGGACAAACCGACGCGCAAACGGGCGCCGGGCGGCTCGTTCATCTGGCCGTACACGAGAGCGATTTTTGACTGGCCGAGGTCTTTCAGATTGATGACACCGGCTTCGCACATTTCGCGGTAGAGGTCGTTGCCTTCGCGGGTTCGTTCGCCGACACCTGCGAACACTGACACGCCGCCGTGCAGTTTGGCGATGTTATTGATCAACTCCATTATGACGACGGTTTTGCCGACGCCGGCGCCGCCGAAAGCGCCAACTTTGCCGCCTTTGAGGAACGGGCAGATCAGGTCGATGACTTTGATTCCGGTCATCAGAACCTGTGGTGAGGTTGATTGATCGAGGAGCGACGGTGCTGGGCGGTGGATGGGGTTGTATCGTTCGGCCTTGATTGGCCCGAGCTCATCGACCGGGTTACCGGTGACATCTATTACTCGGCCCATGACCTGGTCGCCGACGGGGACGCGGATTGGGCCACCGGTGTCAACCACCTCATAGCCGCGTTTCAGTCCTTCGGTTGTGGACATTGCGACGGAGCGGATCCATTTGTCGCCGAGATGCTGTTGAACCTCCAACACCAGGCGCGTCGGCCCGCGGTCGGGCAAAACATAGTCCACCGTAAGGGCGTTATAAATGGCCGGTAGTTGGTCGGGGAACTCGACGTCCACGACCGGTCCGATGACCTGAACGATTTTGCCTTTGTTCATCGACGAATGTCCATGGTTGCGCCTTGTGCGCGGCGCAGCTCGGTGCGAAGTGAGAACCTATGGAGAGCGCCGGGCAAGTGTCAAGAACCCTTATTCGAACTCCATTTCGTAGCTGATGACGTTGCCCGAGAATCGGGTGGTGAGTTTGAAGTTGCTCTTGGCGAACACTGCCTGCATTGGTTTGTTGTCGAGCAAAACCTCGGCGGTGAATCCACGGATACCGTTTCTGCGGGCGATTCGTCCGAGGTACCTGAGCAGGTAGGTGCCGATTCCGCGGTTCTGCCATTTGTCATGAACCACGAATGCGACTTCGGCGAGGTTTGTCTTGGGATCGAGGTAGTAGCTTCCAACGGCGATGATGTCCTCGCCGTGCGCTTCGGGCAGTGTACCGACGATTGTGACCTCGTTTCTGTGATCGACGTAAACGAACTCCTGGATTTCGGTGCGTTTGACCCACCGCTTGTGGCTCATAAAGCGGTAGTAGATCGTCTGCTGCGAAAGCGCGTAGAACAAATCCCGCATTCTCGGCTCGTCTGTCGGATGTATGGGGCGGAAATTGATCTGTGTGCCGTCTTCGAGGACGTAAGTGCTGCGCTGTTCTTTGGGAGCGACGAGGATTTTTCCTTCGACCTCGGCCATTGAAGCCGCCAGATATTTGGCTTCGATGGCTTCGCGCAGAAGTTGAGCGCGGAACTTCGGGTGCGCGATGCAAATCAATGCAAGTGCGCGTTCCTGAATGCTCTTTCCGTGGAGATAGGCGACTCCGTATTCGGTGACCACGTAATTGACTCCGGCGCGAGTGGTCACGACACCTGCGCCCGGGCTGAGCCGTGTCACTATGCGGGAGACCGTGCCGTTTTTGGCCGTCGAGGGCATGGCGATAATGGCTTTGCCGCGATGCGCTTTTGCCGCGCCCCGTCCGAAGTCGACCTGTCCGCCGACGCCGGAGAAAAAGCGTGTGCCGATCGAGTCGGCGCAGACCTGGCCGGTGAGATCGACCTCGAGTGCGACGTTTATGGCCACCATTTTATGTTGGCGGCTTATGATGTAGGGGTCATTGACGTACTCTGTCGGGTGGAACGCGAACATTGGGTTGTTGTTGACGAAATCATACAATTTCCGCGTGCCGAGGCAGAAACTGGTCACGATTTGTCCGCGGTCGAGGGATTTGCGCATGCCGGTGACTGCGCCGGCCTGAACGAGCTCGATGATGCGATCGGATATCATCTCGGTGTGAATGCCGAGGTCTTTCTTGTCTTTGAGGAAACCAAAGAGAGCCTGGGGGATTCGTCCGATGCCGACCTCGATTGTCGAGCCGTCCTCGACAAGTGCAGCGATGTTTTCGGCTATTTGGCGGGTTTCTTCGGTGATTTCCGGCGGAGGCACTTCAAGCAGCGGATCGTCCACCGGCACCAGAATGTCGAGGTCGTACACGTGGAGGACCGAATCGCCGTGTGTACGGGGCATGTTGGGATTGACCTGTGCGATCACCAGCGACGCGTTTTCGGCGGCGCTCTTGACGATATCGACCGAAATGCCGAGGCTGCACAATCCGCGCTCATCGGGTGGTGTCACCTGGATCAATGCCACATCCAGCGGGAGCTGGCCGGAATTGAACAAACGCGGGATGTCGGACAGGTGGATTGGGGTGTAGTCGCCAAGGCCTTCCTGGATGATGCCGCGGACGTTTTCGGCGATGAAGAAGCTGTTGACGCGGAAGTACTGCGTCATTTCCTTGTGCGCGTAGGGCGCGTCGCCGTAAGTGAGCAAATGGACGATTTCGGTGTCCGGGAGCTCGGCGGCGCGTTTGGTCAAAGCGCTCACCAGCCGCAATGGTTCGGCACAACCGGTGCCGATGAATATGCGTTGTCCGGGCCGGATCCGTGCCACTGCCTGTTCCGGCGTGGCGATCATTGACCGATGTTTTTCCTGCCAGTTCGGGTCGTAAGTGAGATTTGAGCTGCTCATGTTAATCACGATTGTGAAACCGGGCTGAGAGTCATGCGAGCGTCGGCGACGTAGGCTTCGGTGCCGACTTCACCGACGATAAATGGGTTGATATCGAGCTCTTTAATTTCGGGGTAATCGGTTGCCAATTGGCTGATGCGTTGGAGTGCATCTGCAAGGGCTGTCAGATCGACAGGCGCCTGTCCTCGCGCGCCTTTCAACAATGCGTATGAGCGTGTGCCCATCAGCATTTGCATCGCTTCATCGGAAGTAATCGGAGCGAGGTGAAAAGTGACGTCTTTCATGACCTCGACGAAGATGCCGCCCAGACCGAACATGAGCATGGGGCCGAACTGCGGGTCGCGCGTCATACCAAGTATGACTTCGCGGCCGCGATGCCCCATTTTTTCGATGTAAGCGCCGCGGATGTAAGCATTGGGCGCACGGCGCTGAACGCGGAGCATTGTCAGGTCGTAGGCGTCCCGCACCTGTTCGGCGTTTGCAAGGTTGATGCGAACACCGCCGAAGTCGGACTTGTGGATGATATCCGGTGAAGAGATTTTCAGGACGACCGGGTAACCGATGCGGTTTGCGATATCGACGGCTTCCTCGGCGCTGCGGGCGAGTGCGCCGGGCAGAATCCGAAAATCGTAGGCACGCAGGATTTCCTTGGCTTCGACCTCACCGATCTGCTGGGTGCCGCTTCGGATGTGCCACTGAATGACTCGGTCAACGCGTCTGCGGTTGACGGGGAATCGGTTGACAAGCCTTGCCGGGCGACGTTTCCATGCGCCGTAATCGCACATTGCGCGGAGCGCGGCTACTGCACGGTCGGGAGCAGGATAGTTCGGGATGCCGAGTTCCATCAGTTTCGCTTTGGCAGCGGCTACTTCTTCGCCTCCCATGAACGCGGTGAGGAGAGGTTTGACGCCCTTGTGTGCGGCGGCAAGGCGTTCAGCCAGCTCAAGCGGCCTTGTCATGTTCTGCGGTGTCGCGACAACAATGATTGCGTCGATGTTGTCGTCTTCCTGGATGATCTCGAACGCCTTGATGTATCGCTCGGGTTCGGCGTCGCCTATGACGTCGATTGGGTTTCCCAGAGCAGCGGTAGGGGGGAGAGCTTCTTTGAGCTTTGCTTTGCTCTGGTCACTTGGCTGGACCATTTTCAGTCCCATGGTTTCAGCGGCATCTGCTGCCATGATGCCCGGGCCGCCGGCGTTTGTGATGATGGCCACGCGATCGCCTTTCGGGACCGGCTGTGTGGCAAAAGCAAGCGCATAATCGAAAAGCGCCTCGAAACATTCGGCGCGGATGACACCCGAGCGCTTGAAAGCGGCGCCGTATGCGATGTCGGCCCCGGCCAAACTACCTGTGTGTGAAGACGCGGCTTTTGCACCGGCTTGTGTAACGCCAACTTTGAGCACGACGACGGGCTTTATGTTTGCGGCCTGTTCGGCCACACGCAGGAACTTGTTGCCGTCTTTTATGCTTTCCAGGTAACCGGCGATTACTTTTGTGTGCTCGTCCGAGGCGAGGGCCTGAATAAAATCGACTTCATCGAGGTCGGCCTTGTTGCCGAAGCTGATTACTTTGCCGAGGCCGAGTTTCTGGCTGGCTGCCCAGTCGAGAATTGCCACGCACAGTGCACCGGACTGTGAAATCACCGAGATATGTCCGGTTGGTGGTACTGTTGGGGCGAACGTGGCGTTCATCGAGTGGTGCGTGTTGAGCACACCAAGGCAATTGGGCCCCATCAACCTGACACCCGCCGCTCGACATATTTCAACGAGTTCTTTCTCGGCCTGGGCGCCGGCGGCGCCAACTTCCTTGAACCCGGCGGTGATTACGACGATCGCTTTTGCGCCTGCGCGGATCGAGCTTTGGACTGCATCCTTGACAAGTTTGGCGCCGACAACGACCACGCTAAGATCGATTTTGCCGGGGTACTGGTCAAGGCTCTTGTAGCATTTGATTCCGAGGATTTCGGATGCTTCGGGATTGATTGGCACAATGTTGCCCTTGAACCCGCCCTTGACAAGGTTGTGCAGGAGCTCGTAACCGACCTTGCCGGGGTTGCGCGAGGCTCCCACCACCGCCACAGTTTGAGGATAAAGCAGTGATTCAAGCATAATATGTCAATTCAGAATTCAACCAAAAACACTTATGGCGACCGCGACTCATGAAAAAGGCAAATTTCATGCCATTACTGTCCGAGCGCAAAGCGTGAAGCGCGGAACGCCGTCTCTCAGCCTTTCACCAAAGCTCAGCCGCAGCGTTGCGAAACTCCGCTGCACTCTACGCTTCGCGGTCATTGGCCTCTTGCCTTGCATTGCCAAACGTTCCCCATTTCTTGCCGCAAATGGAAACGCAAACTGCAGTTGGCCTGCTGCGATTTCACGGGGTTTCCGCCCCCCGGTCGGGCCAGGGATTCGAGGCTATCGCTGAAGCTCTCTTTTCAGGTGTTGAATGGCTTCCCGGACGTTCTGGTCCGTTTCCATTCTGTTCTTCACCTGTTTGCACGCGTGGAGAACGGTTCCGTGATCTCTTCCGCCGAATGCTTCGCCGATAACGCTTAATGAGCTGTCGGTCAGCTCGCGCGCCAAATACATTGCCACCTGCCGGGGGAAGGCGATGTTCTCGGGGCGCCTTTTGCTGGTCATGTCCGCAAGCCGTATGTCGTAGTATTCAGCCACGCGCTTCTGAATTATCTCGATGGTGATTGTCTGACGGCCTTCCTCGTAAAGGACCTCATGGAGCAGCTCCTCGGCGCGCTGAACCGTCACAGGATTCCCCGTGAGCGAGGCGTAGGATGCCACCCGTATGAAAGCCCCTTCCAATCGGCGAACATTCGAGCGGATTCGGGAAGCTATCAGATTGATCACTTCTTCGGGGAGATGGACGCCCAGAGCCTGTTCCTTGCGCCGGAGGATTGCGACGCGGGTTTCGAACTCCGGCGGTCTGAGGTCCGTAACCAATCCCCATTCAAACCTCGAGACAAGCCGATGTTCGAGGTTTTGAATTTCCCCTGCCGGTCTGTCACAGGTAAGCACAATCTGTTTTCGCGCCTCGTGCAGCGCGTTGAAGGTGTGAAAAAACTCCTCCTGAATTCTCTCTTTGTTCGCAAGAAACTGCACGTCGTCGATCAACAGGACATCCACCTGCCTATACTTGCGTCGGAAGCGGGCCAACTGGTTTGACTGAATGGCGTCGATGTACTCGTTGGTGAAACGCTCCGAAGTGAGGTAAACGACACGCGATCTCTTGCGATGTTCGACAACGTATTGACCGATTGCGTGCAACAGGTGTGTTTTGCCAAGCCCCGTGCCGCCGTACACAAAAAGCGGGTTGTAGGCTTTTCCCGGCGCCTGCGCAACCGCAAGCGCGGCTCCGTGGGCGAAACTGTTGTTATCTCCCACAACGAAGGTCTCGAATGTGTTATTTGGGTTGAAACCCGAATCGCGCGGCCCGGTTTCCTGTACAGGTTCCGATACACTCCCCCTGTCAGTTTCGCGAGGTTCTGTCACGCTCAACGGGTTCTGTTCCCGCTCTGCCATTTGTTGGCTTGGATGTGAATTCACCTCAAACCTCACCTTCAACGCTTTTCCAGACGCGTGTGCAACCACATCTTGAAGGAGCGTCAAATAGTTGTTCCTGAGCCAAAGCTCACAAAACTCGTTTGCCACCCCAATTATGATTTCGTCCTCAGTAACGCTTTTGGGCAACAAACCGGAAAACCAGAGGCTGTAAATGTCTGGTTTCAACATCTGGCGCAGTATGCGCTGCGCTTCTGGCCAAAAACTATCGACATGCGTATGCATAGGCCTTGGTATGGTTTGTCGCGCGCCGCAGACAGAATTATTCACCACCGACCGTTGCACTATTGTAACAGACCGATTCCACGGTCTTTATGCACGTTAGCCACCGATTACGCCGGATGCAGCAGATTAATATTCGAGCTGCAGTCTGCAACCGATTTTTTAACATTTCTAACGTGTTGAAATTGAACATTTTGCAACTCACATCCGCCGGGGGCCGGCGATTCCGCCCGCCAATTCCCAAATTCGCCCGGCGCTTGTCTGGGTACGCGGCGGTTCTTGTAGGACCTGCGTGCCGGAAAAACCAGAAGAACATGTTAGTTCTTATTCGCAAGTTATTCACAGCCTCGCCGCTCCCGTTCCGCCGCTTTTCAGGCGCGTTATTAAGCCCTGAATCTGTAAATGTTCCGGATCAAACTGCCTGCTCATCAAGCTCGCCAGTGCGGATGCGAACCGCGTTGTCTATGCTTGAAACGAACACTTTGCCATCGCCAATTTTGCCGGTTCTGGCTGCTTTGACGATGGCATCGACTGCTGGTGCTGCCAAAGAATCGGCTACCACGACTTCGATCTTGATCTTGGGCAGGAAATCGACGGTGTATTCACTGCCTCTGTAAATCTCAGTGTGCCCTTTTTGGCGGCCGAAGCCTTTCACCTCGATGACCGTCATCCCCTCGATGCCCAAGGCGGCAAGTGCCTCCTTAACGTCTTCAAGTTTGAACGGTTTGATGATGGCCTCGATCTTTTTCATTTTTCGTGCGGCAAGAATCGTAACAAGCGTGTGTTCCATGTAAACACCAAAGAAACCAAAGAACGCGGTTTTGGCGACCAACGTTTGGCGAGGCGCGCCCTCACCGGCATCGGCAAGAACCCGTCGTGCATTGCAGAACCGTACAGCCCGCTCTGGAATCACACCGGAATGAAGTTTTGGGTGTCATGGTCTTGGTCAGGTGAGGTGCTGAAATTTCCGGGTTAACGCTTTAAATTGCGAAGCTCTTCGAGCTTGGCCGCAGCCGCACCGCTGTCAATAAGCTTCGAGCCATATTCCCATCCTTCCCCTATTGACCTTACATGGCCGGCGGCAAAGAACGCTGCGCCTGCGTTCAACAGCAGCGCGTCACGTTTGGGCCCTTTTTCCTCGCCTTGCAGCAACCGGCGCAGGATGGCGGCGTTTTCTTCCCGGTTACCGCCACGCAAATCGGCCAACCGCCCTTGTTCCAGTTGGAAGAAGTGCGGGGCAAGCTCTGTGACATGCACATCTGTTTCCTCGTAGAACTCTGCAACAACGGTAGGTCCCAGTGTTGAAACCTCATCAATGGATGCCGGGCCACCCGCTGTCTCGGCGATTTGGCCGCAAACAACCATGCCCCTACGGACTCCCAGGGCCCGAAGAACAATCGCAAGCGGCTCGCACAGCTCCGGTTTGGGCACGCCCATCAACTGCGCGGTCGGTCGCGCCGGATTAAGAAGCGGCCCGAGATAGTTGAAAAGCGTGCGTTGTCCACGATCGGCGCAAAGCCGGCGCGCCGGGCCGATTTGCTTGAAGGCGGGGTGATAACGCGGCGCGAAAAAGAAGGCGAACCGAGACGTTCGCAATGCAACAGCCGCTTCGCCCGGTGAGAGATCGACTGGAATGCCGAGAGCTTCGAGGACGTCGGCGCTGCCTGTCTGAGAGGTCACTGCGCGGTTCCCGTGTTTTGCAACGGTCACACCGCCTGCCGCGCACAGGATGGCAGCGCCTGTGGACATGTTAAAAGTTCCGGCGTGGTCTCCTCCAGTGCCGACCACGTCCAACACGCCGCGCGCCCTTGTTTCGACGTCCAGTGGCGGGACTATTGCCATCGCACGCAACGCGCGCGCAAAAGCCAGTATTTCATCGGGTGTTTCTCCCTTTTGTGCGAGGGCGCTGAGGAAAGCCGCTTTGGTTTCGGTGTCAACCGACTCACTGACGAGCTCGGCCACGGCAAGACCAACCTGTTCTTCGGTCAGGTTTTTCTGATCACGGAGTTGACGAGCAAGGTCTTCGAGCACGCAGTGCATGTTACCAAAGCCGGCAACCGATGACAACCGCGTCTTTCTTCGTTTGGCGGGGGCAGGCGAGTTTCCGATACCGGCAGCAGCCCGTACTACCATCTTGGAAAATCTGCGCAGCAATCGCGAATGGGCGGATCGTTGGAGGCTTTTGCCTGCGAACCGTTCGCTCACTGATCTCGATCTCATCTGTTCCGTTGGCGACGAAGTCGTTTCGGGCGGCAGGGCTCGGCGGAGCGCGGAACTTGCAACGAACGCGTTTATCTGGCCGCGATCCTTCGGTTGCGGTTGCGCCGCGCTGAGGTACTGTGTGCGGCGGTGCCAAACATCGGTCTCGCCCTCATTTTTCTGCCATGAATTTTTCTGCCTGTCATGTTTCTGCCAACGACGTTTCTGCCAACAATGTTTCTGCCAAGGATGTTTCTGCCAAACATTTTTCTGTCGCCCGTATTTCTGTTCATTGATCTTTCTGCCTTCTTTGGTTGGGCCGAAGCACGGATTTCCTCAAATCCACGGTGAAAGCATGGCCGCGCGTGGCCAGCCCGGTCGGAACAAAACGGAAGCCGACGAACACCGTGGCGGCGTTCGTCGGCTCGCCCCAGAATTCAAACTCAGGTTAGTAACAAGTCAGCTTACATGTTCGATTTGCTGTTGTTTTTTCTGCTGTTGGCCGATCTGCGGTTCGAGGTCTGATTCTCCTCGTCCGTTTTCGGGCCGAACCGCACTTTGATGGCAAGGACCTTGCCGTCAGGCAGGTTCTCGGCCAGACCGCCCACCTCGTCCCCAGGGACAGCGTCGGCGAGCGTGGCCGGTTTGCCGTTCTTCGTGATGACTGTGGTATCATCCGTGACAAAGACGCGGTCTTTGGTCGCTCCGGAAAGCGTGAACGTTTTCTCTGCCACGTTCACGGACCGGAGCTTGCCGCGGATTGGATACCGGCTGCCACGTGTTGCACGCACGGACGGCGCACTTTCCTTGCTTGTCTTTTGGATTGCTGCTGCGGCCTGCTGCTTCGCTGCGCCGGGGCTTGACATGTCCGAGCCGCATGCGGGTGCCAGCAGAGCTGCAACGGCCAGCAACCATGTACCGCACAGGATGTTGATCTTGTGTTTCATTTATACCTCCTTGCTTTTTTGTTGTTCTTGGAACTTTGAGCCGGTTCGCAGGTACACGATCCCAACGTTCCGGTTTGGCGGGGAGACTCGCGACCACTGCGATCATGGTTTGGTCACGCGACTCTGCCCTCCTTCTCAGAGTTCCGGTGCAAAAGATATGCATTTTTGTTTGCAAATCAAGTGGACGAAACATCAGGTGCACCGTTTTGGCGGATGCGACTCGCTTGGACCGACTCTGCTTTCGCCGCGGAATCCACGCTTGTCATTCCCGAGTTTGCGAATAGTCTGCAGCATCATGACACGCGACGAAGCATGGAAAATTTTGACCGAGTTCACCCTGTCAGACTCGCTCCGGAAACACGCTCTCGCAGTTGAAGCAGCGATGCGACATTACGCCGGGCACTTCGGCGAGGACGTCGAACGATGGGGCGTTGTCGGATTGTTGCACGACTTCGATTACGAGCGCTGGCCAAATCCGCCCGAACACACACGCGCCGGAGCTGCGATTCTCCGCGAACGCGGACTGGACGAAGAACTCGTCACGGCGATCATGTCGCACGCTGATTGGAATCATGACCAGTACCCGCTTGACACTCTGTTGCGGCGCACACTTTACGCTGTGGACGAGCTGTGCGGCTTTGTCATGGCAGTTGCCTACGTCCGCCCGGAACATCTGACAGGCATGACACCTTCAAGCGTCCGCAAGAAGATGAAGCAGAAATCTTTTGCCGCCGCAGTGAGCCGCGAGGCGATCGAGAAGGGCGCTGCGTTGCTTGGTTTGCCACTTGACGATCACATCCAGCATGTGATCACCGCGTTGCAGGGTGTGAACAACGATCTTGGTTTTGCTTGATCGGGCTCGAAGCCCACAAACACAATGCATGACACAAGTCCCATGACGTCGAGCGCGGTGCTCAAGCTCTCGTGGCCGCAAACACACGGCTATTGGGAGATTCCGGTGCTGTTTGAAGACGAGCATTTGCTGGCGGTAGAAAAGCCGGCGGGGCTTTTGACTTCGCCGGATCGTTATGATCCCGACAGGCCGAACCTGATGCGTTTGCTGCACACCGGCATAAGCGCGGGCAAGACGTGGGCCAGGGCACGTGGCCTTGTGTATCTTGCAAATGCACATCGGCTGGACTTTGAAACAAGCGGCGTTCTGCTTCTGGCAAAGAGCAAGGCCGTGCTCGTCAAGCTGGTCAACATGTTCGGCACCGAAAAACCCGGGAAACGATATGTCGGCCTCGCCCAGGGCACGGCCAAACATGAACATTTCGAGGTCGATGCCCCACTTGCCCCCGATCCTTACAAACCGGGGCTGATGCGGATCGACATGAAGAACGGGAAGAAATCACTGACGCGGTTCAAAGTGATCGAGAATTTCGCGGGCTACACGCTGCTCGAATGCGAACCGGTCACGGGCCGCACGCACCAGATTCGAGTTCACCTTCAGCGTGCGGGCATGCCGCTGGTGGCAGATGAGTCCTATGGCGGTCTTCCGCTGTTTCTGTCGCGACTCAAACCTAATTACAGATTCAAGCGCGGCGCGGAGGAACGGCCCTTGATCAAGCGCGTCGCTCTGCACGCTTTCAGGCTCGAAATGCCGCACCCGATCACAGGAGAACCCCTCGTGATAGATTCGCCGTGGCCAAAGGACCTGCGCGTCGCAATCAAGTACTTGCGCAAGTTTGCGCCTGCGCCGCGCTGAGCGCTTCACTGTGGACCGCCTCGAAAACGGAATCATCTTGCTGGAAACCGGCGTGTTCGGCAGTATGTTGACGGTTGCAGCGCCTGTTTTTGAAGGCGCCAATGACGCGCCCGTAGCTCAGTTGGACAGAGCATCTGCCTTCTAAGCAGAGGGTCGCGCGTTCGAATCGCGCCGGGCGTGCCAGTTAACCGGTTGATTTTTCCTGCTGTTTTCAAATCAAAACCGACATGATGGCAGATTCCCAGGTTACCAGCTCCATGTGCACTCAGAGCCGCGAAGATATCGCGCAGTTGCTCAAACCAAACCTGGTTTTCGAAGCCGGTTATTCACCAAAGGAGTGAGTCATGCTAGCCATTGAACATCTCGCGGCGCTGGTCGCTGATTTCCCCGGCGCGCTCAAAAGCAGAGTAGCCCGCATCGAGTTGGGCGGTCGCGTGTTCGACTTTGCGCTGCGCCCGGCGATAATGGGCGTGATAAACCTTTCGCCCGATTCATGGTACCGGGAAAGCGTTTGCTTGAGCGCTGACCACGCAGTAAGACGCGCGCGGGTGATGGTTGCCCAGGGCGCTGACATCATCGATGTCGGCGCTGAATCTTCGCTGGCGCACGCGGCCCGGGCAGACGAAACCCTGCAAACAGGCCGGCTGGTTCCCGTGGTGCGCAGCTTGGCAGAGGCCGGCATGCTCGTGTCGGTTGAAACTTATGAACCCGCGGTTGCGCGGGCATGTCTGGAGGCCGGCGCCTGCGTGCTAAACGTAACCGGGACCGAACACGCCGATCAACTGTTCAGGCTGGCTGCCGCACACGACGCTGCCGTCATCATCTGTTACGTGCAGGGGCGAAATGTGCGCGACGTGGGCGATTTTGATTTCAGCAGGGATCCCATCCAGCTCATGTACGAGTTCTTCGCCAGACAGACCGACCACGCTGTGAAAACCGGGGTGAACAAGATCGTGATCGATCCCGGCCTCGGATTCTACTACCGGAATCTGCAGGACAGCGCCTTTCGGGTCCGGCATCAGATGCGGGTTTTTCTCAACACTTTCAGGTTCCGAACCCTTGGCTGGCCGGTGTGCCACGCCCTCCCGCACGCTTTCGAATACTTTGGCGAGGAAGTGCGTTGTGCAGAGCCGTTCTTTGCAGTTTTGGCTGCACTGGGAAAGACAGACATATTCCGCACTCACGAGGTTCCCAGAACAAAGGCCGTCCTTGACACTCTGGCTGTGTATTCTCCGGAAAGGTCCGGTCAGACGCCGTAGCTGGCAGCCGGCGGCGGCAATTGCCTCTTTATCTCGCTTGCCCGATATCCAAATCCGGCGCCCTTGATCGTGGACAGGTCAACCTCGCCGTTGCGCCGACGGTAAACCCCTGGATGAACGACCGCCTCGGGTCTTGATGCCTCAGGGTAGAACTGCATGCAATTCGTCTCGACGCCCATGATTGTGCCCACATGCGCAGCCAGCAACAGATGCGGAATCTGAGCCAACATCGGGTTCGTCAAGTCTTGGACCATCAGGGACATCCCATGCGCCTTTGCCCAGCACGCGGTAAGTATGGCGCCGGTTTGCGTCTTGCAGGTTTTTAGCGCGACGCCCGACCATCCCAATTGCCGACCAAGTCGCACAAGCCGCCAATCATGCGCGCTTTCGTCGAGGAACAACGGTTTTCGTGCCGATAGGCTGCGAACGTCTATTCGGTTTCGCTCGAGGTCGTATGGGAACGGCTGTTCGACATAGAGTATCATCCCGTAAACCCGGGGATGCTCGTCCCGGAGCCGATCGAGCAGGTCGTTTACGTAAGCCGGTTCGGTGACTGTGCAATTAAAATCGGCGCTGAGCCAATCAACCCCGTTCTGGACCGCGATCGACCCCACCCGCACCAGCCGATCGTAATCCCAGACGTTATCGTTTCCCCGCAGCTTGACCTTGAGACACCTCAGACCGTCGCTTCGAATCCAATCCGTCAGAAGAACCGGATAGCCGTCGTTGGGTTCATCACCGCGCAATTCCTGCGGCTCCAAAAGGTCCAGCCCCCCGACAAGGTGCCATGCGCGAAGCCGCTGCGGCGGACAGCGAACAAGGAAATCGCACGGATACAGTCCCTTGAATGACACATTGCTGTCTTCCGCCGGGGTAAGAAAAGCAGACAGATCGCGATTCAAAAACGGCGGGCGGTACGTCTCGTAAATGGGAACGTCTGCCAGCCGACCGTAGGCGTCGTGCAGCGCTTGATCGAATACGGAACAGCACACCAGCGCGGCAAGCCAGGGCATTGGCTCGGGACACTTGTTGGCGGTCCTGTTGAAGTCCGCCAGCAACGTCCGCAGCGGTCCTTCTTGGAACGCATGACCCAATTCCAGAGCGTGCCCGGCCTCTTTGAACTCGGACCACGCCCTGGCCAGCAAGGCGCAGAAATGCTGTAGTGCATTGCAGCGTTCATTGTACGTGCACTTGCCGGGCCACACCCATTGCACACTCAACGGCGTCTCGCCCCAGCCATCGCCCCGCTGCCCCGCTATATTCTCAATCTCAACGCGCGCGCGCGCGCATACGACCTCCGTGAGTGTTTCGGGGCCAAACTTCAGCGGGACGCGAGTGCGCACCGGAATGAAATACAGCGTGGTACCGACAACTCTTACGTCTGTTGGTGTGCTCACGTCGGGGCATGGTGGCCAAACCCGCGCAACTGACAAGCCCAATTGGCGCAGCGTGGCGCAGCCGCAACCACAGTCGAGGCGAGATAAAGGCGATGGTTGCAAAAGCACCAATCTGCTGCGCCGCCCTGCTCGAGGCGACTTAGTCCCCCTCGGTGGGCGATGGGATTCGCATCGGTGATTGAATCCTTGCCAGAGAAGGGAATCGGACAATCACAAAGTCTGCTATCGATGCTCAAATTCCATGACGTGGCAGCGCCAAACACGGGAAAGGGGCGCTGTAACAGGCCGGGTCTTCGGCCCTTGGATTGTGGAAGGTGAGGTGTGGCGGCTTATCGTGGGGCGTTGCCAGGCGCTGGTAGGGATCGCGCCGTTGGCGCTCCGATGACCGATCGGGACAACCTAAGGGTGTTTGGTAAATCCGCGTGGCGAGGGCGCCAGGCTAAAGCCTGCACTACGAACCGCTCCGATTTGTAGTCCCTGCTTCAGGCGGATCAAGGGCCGAAGTCGTGCTCTGTAGCAGCTTGCGGTAACGCCCAAGGAGCAAGGAAAGCGCCTGGGACATTATTGGGTCGCACGGCCAGCTTGCTTGAGCCTCAGTCTTGTTAACGGTTCAGGCCAAAGACAGGCCCGAAGACGTGGTGTCAGGAGCAACCACGCCGAAAGAAGCATCAAGACGCAGTTCTCGAGCAGCTTGAAGCAAATGTTGACTTCGCCGGCTCCGCAGCCACAGTCAAACCGGACTGCACAAAACGGAATCTGGCTGGCGGCCTGCAAAACCAATGCGCGCTTCCAAACCACAATTGTAAACGGCACCAACGTCGCCAATGAAACAAGCGCAGTACCCCGAACCGCCACCCCGAACAGCAGGAGAAGCCCACAGAACACTTCGAACCATGGAAGACTGGCCGCGATAATGTTCAAGCACAACGCCGACTCGAAAAGGTTATACTGTCGCAGTAATTTGAGGAAATCCACCGGATACAGAGCTTTGCTCAACCCCATGTAAACGTAGAGGCTGCCCACTGCCACCCGGGCAAGAAACGTTGCCAAATCCGGGGCACGGGCAGAGCGCGTTCTTTCGAGCGGCGGGTTCATTGTTGTTTTTGCTGCAGTTCACCGCTGCCGCGCGGTCCGATTTCAACCGGCATGCTGTTGGTTTTCCATGCTTCAAATCCGCCGGCGAAAACGTTGAGCCGCGCCGCCGGGATGCCGGCATCGACAAGGTACGCCGAAGCGAACTCGCTGTCTTCGCAGTCCCCGCCGATGCAATACACAACCACTGTCTCAGCTTGCTGGCAGGCCGGGAAAACCGCAGGGAGGTATTTGTCGGGATAATAATGATCGAAATGATACGCCGCCGGGATGTGGCCCTCGAGATAAGACTGTTCGTTTCGGGCGTCAACGAAGACGATCAACTCCTGTTCGCGGCGCGGGTCCTCGTACAACTGCCGAACTTCGGGAAATTCGATCAGGCGCAGCCCGCGCGCTGCCAATCGCGCAGCGAGCTTGTTTTCGGGGGGCGCGTTTGTCGCCAGGAGCGCCGGGCTTGCAACGGCAGCGGCGTGGTTTGTGGCGGGTGCCCTTTGGGCAGGGGCGGGCGGAAAATAATTGCGGGTGAGAGACAATCCTCTTGGTGACAAGCTGTTCGCCACCATTGCAATGGCGAATCCAACCACGCCAACAATGAACGCTTCGATGAAAACATTCACTATTCGTCTTTCGGGTTGAGCACCGGTCAGATGGAACCCTGTGTTTTTCACCTCCGCGTCCCTGCTCAATCGGGCTGTTGTGGCTGAACCGGGACGAGCTGCGGCAATGTAGGTTGCGGTGGCGTAGGCGGTTTTGGCACCACTGGCAAGGGCGTGGTACGCACGGTGGGTTTGGTGGTGGTTACAGGGCGCGTCGGAACGGTTGTTGCAGCCGTCGGCACCCGGGCGGGTTGTGTCACCGGCACCTTGATCACCGGGAACCTTGGATGATTGGATTTGACAGCGAACTCGGCCAGTTGATTGGCCTGGAGTTGCACACCCGCGGGAATTGTCACAGTCACAGAGAAAACTCTGCCTGTTTGGATTTCCCTGACGGACAGCGTTGCGCCGGGAATGTTGATCATCGGGTCAGACAAGACAAGCGCGTTGGTTCCCGTGTTGCGAATTGTGATTGACCGGCTCACGGGCGCAGCCAGAGGCCCCGGGGGCAAACTGATGAGCGATGGGCTTGCCATTATCACAGGCTGGGCATACGCATAGATTGGAATCGACAGCACAGGCGTGTTCGTGGACGAGGTCTTCATCGAAATGTTCGCCTGGGCAAAACCCGAAGCCAATGCCTCCTGCAATGTTACCCGCAGCTCGAATTCCCTGCCTTCCCGGACGGTTGCCAGCTCGACTCGAAACGCTTTGTTTGTGCATTCGGGCGGAGAAAGCGTCAGGGGCGCTTCGAGGTTGTTGACGATGCGAACGGTTTTTGTCTCGTTGGTGAACGTTTCTGCAGGAATGTTGAAATAGACTGACAAGGGACTGATGTCGATGGGCTTCCAAATCTGGGCTTTGAGCTGGAGAAAAATATTGCTTTGGCCGGCGGCATTGCAGGTGACCGTGGCGGTCTTTGTCACATTACCGGAAAAACCGGACGTGTTGAACTGCAGCGGAATGCGCCCGGTTTGGCCCGGTTCAACTCGCGTATCCCACGCGCCGGCAGTGGTGCATCCGCAACTTGTGCGAACGGAGATTATCTCGAGTGTGGCGTTGCCGGTGTTGGTGAAAACGAATTCGTGTTTTACAGATGCGCCGGACTCGATTTTACCGAAATCATGAACCAGTTCCGCGAACTGAATTCCCGGTCCGTTTACAACTGTGCTTGTGGGAGCCGGCGGCACCGGCGCCACAGGCAGAATCTCGCCCGGGGCTGGCGCTGCTGACTCGCTCCGTGAAAGCCACACAAAAGTTGTCAGGCATGAAACAAAAACAATCACCTGTTTCATATGTCGTTATTCTACACGGCCATGCCGAAAAGAAAAGCCCGGCTAAGCGGTCTGTGCAGACGACGCGCTGGTTGCCTCGAGCAGGCGCACCCCGCGTCCGGGCAACGGAAACCACAACCGAAACGTGGTTCCCTCTCCCAGTTTGCTTTCGACCTCGATGCGCCCACCATGCGCGCGAACAATTCTGTAAACGATCATCAATCCCAGCCCGGAACCTTTTTTCTTTGTCGTGAAAAGCGGTTCAAAAAGCCGATTCAACTGGTCGCGTGGGATTCCCACGCCCGTGTCAGCCACGCTGACCCAGACACCGTCACCGAGCACGCCGGTCTCGAGTGTCACCTTGCCGCCTTTGGACATGGCCTGCATCGAGTTCTTTATCAGGTTGACAAGCGCCTGTTTGATCTGGTCGGGGTCAAGCGATGCCTCTGGCAGATGTTTTGCGAGCTGCGCCTCGACGATCAACCCCCGGTTGTCAAGCTCGGGCCGCAACAGCTCGATTGTGTTGTTGACAACGTCGTTGAGCGATGTCGGCCTGAGCTTGGGCTGCGTGAAACGCGTAGCTTGAAGAAAATGCGTAACAATGTAGTCCAAACGCGCAATCTCGCCTTTGGCGACCCCGAGGTATTTTTCGAGCCGATCGACACTCTCGGCGACTGTTGCATCGGGAACAGGGGCATGCACCCGCCGCCGACCGAGAGCACGCTTTTCAACCGGCTCGGCGGCCATGTGTGATCGGAGCTTGTTCAGTTCCCGCTCCATTAATTGGAGATGTATGCTCAGCGCATTGAGAGGATTGCCCAGTTCATGGGCAACGCTCATCGCCAAGAGCGTCAGTAATTGAACACGCTCGCTTTCGACTGTGGCGACCGTTTGTTGGCGCGCTTCGGTTGCGTCATGGATGACCACGGCGACGCCGACAGGTTTCTGGCCTTCGCCGGCGAGCGGAACGGCCAACAAACGCAACAGGCGCGGGCGCGGATACTGCACCTCGAGTTCAAGCCTGAGAACGCCCGGCCCCGCGTTTTCCACAAGCGCGACCACCTTGTCCCATTCGAGGTCAGGCAGAACCTGGGCTGCCGGTTGGCCCGTGGCAGCATCCGACTGGATTCCGAGCAGCCGGGTTGCTGCCTGGTTCAGGTAAGCGATGCGTCCGTTGGGATCGACGACCAACACTCCATCTTCGATCGTATGCAGCAACGTTTCGAGGAAGTTTCGTTCCCGCGCAAGACGCTCGACGATTTGTTGTAAACCGTCGGTGTCAAGGCGCGCGATCCTGCCGAGGACCTTGTCCAAGAAACCGGACTTGCTTGCGGTTGCCATGATGGGTGGTTTCAGTTGCAGCGTCAGAACCAGTTCTTTCGCCGGAAAAACCAGTAGGTCAGAGCAGTTGCGAAGATTGTAAATGCTGTGGCGTACCAGTACCCGTGTTCGAGTTCGGGCATGTTCCGAAAGTTCATGCCGTACCACGTGCCCACCAGCATCATCGGCGTGGTCACAATGGTGATCAATGTGAGCAACTTGATGATTTCTCCGGTCTGGTTGGCGCTCATGCTGAGGTACACCTGCAGGATGCCAGTCAAAGAATCGGTGTAACCCTGTGCCAGCTCTTCGATGTGGAAAAGCGCGTCGTAAATGTCCCGGTAGTATGGCACAAGATGCGCGCGTATGAGCTTGAACTCGCCCCTTGCAAATCTGGCAAGGACCTCCCGCTGCGGGCCAATGATCTGCCGCAGGTGCAAAACTTCTTTCTTGATCTGGATGATCCTGTTCAGCACTTCCCGTCCCGGATGCTGCAAGACCTCGGCTTCAAGTTCACCGATCTCGAATGACAGTTCTTCAAGCGCAGGTTTGTAATTGTCAACCAACACATCCAGCAAATTGTGAGCGACGCGGTCCGGCGCTCTGGCAATGTGGACGTTGCTTCTGAGACAACGCTCCGCCGTTACCTCGACGCTCTTGAGCGGGACAACGTGATAGGTCACAAGAAAATTTTTTCCGAGGAAAAAGTTCAGTTCTTTGGTGGCAAACACGCCGTCTTTGCGGCTGTAGTCCACCGCATGGATCACCATGAAAATGTACGGCGTGAAGCGGTCGCCTTCCTTCGGCTGATACTCCTCGACCTTGGGCGCCTGGCTTTCCGTCACGCAGTCCTCAATCGACAGCGGGTGGAAATGGAACACATCTTCGAGGTAGAACTTTGCTTCTTCGGGCGTGGGATTTTCGAGGTCAACCCACAGGAAAAGGTTTGTGTCAGTCAGCAACGTCGGCATCAGAAAAGCCTCGATGTCCTTCGAATGAAGCCTTCCCTGCGTGGTAAATGCAAATGACCTGACCATGCCTGAGTTGTGAACAAGCCGCCCCTCTCTGGAGCGTTCGCAAACCGCCCTGCATTCTAGCGGTGCGCCTGAGACAGGCAAGCACAGGTTTGTCAAAGTTGGTTGCGGCTGCGCCGCGCTGATTTAACTATATTGAGAGATCGGTAATATTTGCGAAGATTTTCAGACTGCGAGTTTGCTCAATTTGTCATTGTCTGCTTTCAGGCAACGAATAGTGCGATCACGACAATGCGGTCTTTGGAGTGATATTCGATAATTGCGCGGACATCGCAGATTAGCGGGTCGTTCGAGACTTTTGTCTTCAGGCTGTTCGGCCGTTGATCCCAATCTCATCTCCCCCGTGGGCGACGAAGTCGCCATGTTCAGCGCGGCGCGACAAAGTGCCAAGCTTGCAACGAACGCGTTTACCTTGCCGAGATCATTTGGTTGCGGCTGCGCCGCGCTGATGGGATTGCTGTCAATTGGCGCGTTTGACGGCAAACAATTCAGAACGATCCACTGGTTTGCGATTTGTCTGAGGCGGAGCTTTGCCAATCTACGAAAGCACCTCAGCAAGGGTCTTCGCCGCCATGTCAGCCCGATACGCACGGAGTCTGTCGCGCAGCTCGGGTCGTTTCCCGGCCAGTATTGCTATCGCGAACAAAGCTGCGTTTACTGCGCCGGGTTTGCCAATCGCGAATGTGCCGACAGGAATTCCGCCCGGCATTTGAACGGTTGATAACAAAGAATCAATGCCCTTGAGCGAAGCGCTTTCCATGGGCACACCCAGCACGGGCAACAATGTATGAGCTGCCGCGACGCCCGCAAGATGTGCTGCGCCTCCGGCAGCCGCAATGATGACTTCAAATCCGCGTTCTTCTGCTTTCGAGATGTACTCTGCCGTTTGATGTGGCGTTCGATGGGCTGAAAGCACGCGGCACTCGTTTGGCACGCCAAACTGGTTCAACAAATCACGAGCGTGCCGCATCACTTCCCAGTCGCTCTTGCTTCCCATGATTATTGCCACGAGCGGGGATTCACTGGTGTTCATAGCTCAACATGTGCCTGCGAGTTTTGCTGCCACGGGGTGTGCGGTTTTGCCGGTTGGATTTGACTGGTTCCCATGGACCTGATGGCAAGGTTTCGCCGCGCCGATCACAATTGGATTTCGTCATCAGTGGTTTCTGGTTCCACGGGACCGCCCCGGTCAAGGCCGCTGAACAGATACAGCCACGTGTAAAACGCCACCGCCAAAACCGCGCACAACAAATAGAAAAACCAGTTGAACATCTTCCGAAATCCAAGATAAAGCAGGCGATCGAAGCAATACAGCGCAACAAAAGCCATTACAACACCGATCAGAACCCGCCCCCACTTCTTGCCCGTGTAAAACCCCCACGCGGCGGTAATCAGTACAATCCCTGCCATCACCGGCACCGGAGCAAGTTTTGTCATCCGCACATCCCGCCACAAAATCAGACCGATGCAAGCAAGTCCGACCACAACCCAGAAAAGGCCCAGAACAATCCGATTCCAGTAAACTATTCGCCCGGTCTTGGAAGTCTCGTTCATGGGTCTTTGAATCCCGCAGGACGTTTCACATTGGCAGTCTGCAATCCGATCGCAGCGATGAATGCAGGCCGGTGTTGGCGCGCTTGAACGCTACCGATGTCGCACCTCGCTATCCCTGCATTGCTCCATCGCATGCGCAATGCAATTACCACGAACAGCCCCGGCTCGGCAATTACAAACAGGCACTGGACAATCGTCCCGAGCAGGACAAACATCGCGACGCAATGAAACTAGCTGCATGGCTGCTTGCGATGGGCATGGCCTGCGGCGCCGCGGCACCGGATTGTCTGCAAGCCGCCGTGCCGGCAAGGCCCAATATCATATTCATCCTCGCCGATGATCTCGGCTACGGTGATGTGGGTTGCTATGGCCAGGAACACATTCGAACCCCGAACATCGACCGGCTCGCTGCCACAGGAATGCGATTCACCCGCGCCTACGCCGGTTCAACCGTCTGCGCGCCGTCGCGATGCGTTCTGATGACTGGTCTCCACACCGGTCATTGTCGGGTCCGTGGTAACGGCGGCCAAACACCGCTCGCTCAATCGCTACGCCCGCAGGATGTCACCGTCGCCAGCATCCTGAAAAAGGCAGGATATACAACCGGCTTGTTCGGCAAATGGGGGCTCGGCGATGCTGGCATTCAGGAAGTCGGACTGCCACGCCGTCAGGGATTCGACTGTTTCTTTGGTTACCTGAACCAGACACACGCACACAATTATTACCCAACGTTCCTCTGGCGCAACGAGGACAAGGTCCGGCTCCGAAATGTCGTCACAAACGAACTCCCAAGTGGCGCAGGCGTCGCCTCGGTCCGCGTCGATTACAGCCCCGATTTGATCACCGACGAAGCGCTGGCCTTCATCCGCCGGTCTGCTGACAAACCGTTCTTCCTCTATTTCGCACCAACGTTGCCGCACGCAAACAACGAAGCCCGCAACCGCGGCCTCGAGGTGCCCGATTATGGAGAGTATTCGTCCCGCGATTGGCCCGACCCCGAAAAAGGGTTCGCCGCAATGGTCACAAGGCTCGACCGCGACGTTGGCCGTATCCTGCATCTCCTGCGCGAACTCAACCTCGAGAACAAAACATTGGTGATTTTCACCTCCGACAATGGCCCACACAAGGAAGGCGGACGCGACCCGGGTTTTCATCACTCAAGCGGCCCCTTCCGCGGGATCAAACGCGACCTTTACGAAGGCGGCATCCGCGTCCCGTTCATTGTCTCATGGCCCGGTGTTGTGCCCCCCGCCACAGTCTCACACGAGGCCGTTTGGTTCCCGGACTTTCTGCCAACCGCAGCCGCATTGGCCGGCGCTCGACCGCCTGAACGCCTCGACGGCGTCAATTTGCTTCCGGTCCTCCGCAAAACCACAGTAACACTCGACCGACGCGCGCCTATGTACTGGGAATTTCACGAGGGCGGTTTCAAGCAGGCTGTTCTCTACAAAGACTGGAAACTGGTCAGCCTCGACCCCGACCTGCCGCCCGAACTGTACGATCTCAGCACAGACCCCACCGAAAAAACGAATGTCGCAAGCCAAAACCGGCAAATTGTCTCGAGCCTCCGCATAATGCTGGACCGCGCCCGAACCGACTCACCCGATTGGCCGGTCAAAACCCGGACCCAACGTAATCAACCGACTGCGAATCAGACGCGTTAGCCCCGGGCAGTGTCCTGGAAAACCAGACGTAAACCAGACGTCCCGAGATTGTCCCTGCCCTCAAGGGGCGGTGGCCGGGAACAGGAATCAGGAGTCAGGCCTCAGGGGCCGGGGGCAATGCCCCGGCGTTGATCCGCCATGCGCCCTTTCATTCACCCCGCTGAAAGTTGTGCGTTGTGCGTTGAGCGTTGAACGTTCCCAATCTGCGCGCCGGCCAGTTGGGTCTGTTGATAACGCTCAACGTGCAACGTACAACGCTCAACGTTCAAATGGAGACCGGCTTTTGGCATGAAACCTTGAATTCTGAGCCTGGCACTCTATTCTCTGTTTGTTCATCGCGGCTGTCGTCGCTACCTTCGTCGCCACATGTGGAAACTGAGTGCGCTCGTCAAACGCCCCGGAGCTGACGCCTGAGCATGTCCAGCGCCTGTTGCGATGTGACCTGTTTGAACGTGTCGCGATCGTACTGGTTCAGTTGACGGACGACGATTGTCCTCTGCTCGGAAGCCAGAGCAATGAAAACAGTCCCAACCGGTTTGGCGGGTGTGCCTCCGCTCGGACCTGCAATGCCTGTGGTCGCAAGCGCGTAATCCGCCCCAAACCGCGTTCGAGCGCCTTCTGCCATCTCACGTGCGGTTTGTTCGCTGACAGCCCCATGGCCTTCCAAGGTCTCGGCCCGCACACCAAGAACAATTCTCTTGAGTTCGTTGCTGTACGTCACTGCGCCACCGAGAAACACTGCAGATGCCCCGGGCACATCCGTCAGGCGATTTGCAATGCGCCCGCCCGTGCATGACTCAGCCGTGACAACCGTCTTTCCATGCCGCGCCAATTCGCGCACAACCACATCCTCGAGCCGTTCATCGCCGGTCCCGTAAACGTTTTCACCCGCAAGACCGACCACAATCTTCTCCGCCTCCGCCACGATCAGCGCAGCATTTTCGCCCCTTGCGCTCAAACGCACATCCACTTCGCCCGGTCTCGAACAATAACCCACTTCGAGTCCGGTCCTGACAAGGTTTGACAATGGGCCGATCAACAACGCCTGCATGGCGGACTCCGGAATGCCGGTCGTGCGAATTGTCCGGCAAACAAACGGTGCCGGCTGTTTGAAACGCTGCATCAGCCATGGCAAGACCTGGTTATCAAACATCGGACGCAATTCACGCGGCGGCCCTGGCAACATCACAAGCCATGCACTGTTAAGGGCCGTACCTCGAGCGCGCGGAACTTCAATAATCAGGCCCGGGGCTGTCCCGTGCGAGTTTGGCAAAACGATCGCGCGTTCGGGCACGAGCGCCTGAGTTCGCGCGCCGGGAGGACATGACCGGTTTCGCGACGCAAACCAATTCTCGATATGTTCAACCACAGACGCATTTTCAATCAGGCTTTGCCCGGCGAGGTTCGCCACCACCTCGCGTGTCAGGTCGTCCGATGTGGGGCCGAGGCCACCCGTGCAAATTACAACGTCGGCCCGGTTCATCGCGTCGCGCAGGGCGGACTCGATCGCTTCAGGCGTGTCGGCAACCGCGGATTGGCGGCTGACGATGTAACCTTTTTCCGCAAGACGTCGGCACAGGAAATACTCGTGCGTGTTCAGCACCTGTCCGAGCATCAGCTCGGTGCCCGTGTTGATGATTTCGATGTTCATCCGGTAATACATTGGCAAACCTGCGCAGCAATCGCAAATCAGCAGATCGTTCCGGACTCTTGTCTGTAAGCTGTTCGACCAGTGTTCCCAATCTCATCTTCCACTGGGCGACGAACTCGTCCCAGTCTGCGCGGCGGGACAGAGCGCCCAGCTTACAATGAACGCCTTCATCTCGTCGCAATCATTCCGTCGCCGATGCGCGCGTTGAAACCTATGACAGTTTTTTGGTTTTCAGGAAAGCCCGGAAGTGGTATGAATCAATCCATTGCGCGTCCGTAGCTCAATTGGATAGAGCTTCTGACTTCGGATCAGAAGGTTGCAGGTTCGAGTCCTGCCGGACGCGCCATAGCGCAAGCCGTTCGTCACCAAGTGATTGCGTAAGTCTTTTCAAGCCAAAGCTGCACCGGAAAAAATTGTCTGTCCCCTTTCTGTCCCCTTTTTCGCATTCTGAACGCCATCTTACCACTTGTCAGCCCACGGCGACACACGCCAACAAATTTGCCCCGGCATGCCGTCTAAAATCGCCCAGGAACGGCGATCACCTGCCAGCCAGTATCGGAAAAAAAATAGCGGCGCGGCGGCAAGGCGGCTGAAAGGCCAGTTCCTTAAGCAAATGCCGAAAGCAAGCTGAACCAGAGGACAACGGGATGCAGGGATTCTTCTGGCGGTACCAAGACGCAGCCCCGTCGATGCACGACAACACTGACCGGACTTCACCAGCATGCAGACACCGCCAGCCTCGACGCGCCCCACCTCTCGCGCCCAATCGGCGACAAGGAATCTCTTTTTTCGCGTGCATCGCGCCAGCCGACCAGCCACCCCCCGAGGGACCCAGCCACTCCCACGTTGGCAAGGGTGGTCAGTCCACATCGTGCAAGATTTTCCAGAATCGAGACAGCGTGTGCAGGTCTGAGGCCCAGCTTTGCACGGTTTTGGTGGGGAACCTGCGATTTCCGCGCATTGCTGCAGTCAATTAGCGAGTTGGCTGGCCAAGTGCGAGCAACTTTGGTTGCGTGTCCGTGGCAACGGCCCCACCTCCTTGGCGAGGCAGCGATGCCCCACCTCCGCGGTCGTTGCCCGGACATGCAGATGCGTCTGGTGCTGGTTCCACTTGTGGAGGATCAAAGGCAGGCGGTCACCGAGGCAACGCCAACTGTAATGCACCGACCCTGTATATTTGGCGGACTTCGAGATCGGTGAGGGCGCGACTCCAGACACGAGGCTCGTCAACGATTCCGTCGAAGGTTTCCTCTGCGCCTTGGTACCCGATGAGCAGAGGTTCTCCCGGAGGCCGCGGATCGTCAGTTTTTAGCGAAAACACTTCGCTGCCGTTGGCATACAAGTGCAATACGCCGCCAGAGCGCACCAGAACCAAGTGAGTCCAAATGTTAGGCCGCGGATAGTAGCCGGTTGGAAACTCATTGATTCCGCCATAGATCACGTGTGCCATTCCCTCCCTGCCGCGGAGTGAAGTCTGCTCCCGACACTTGACAACATCTGGAATCTCAAGACCGTACCCATTCTTTCCAGTATGGCCGATGTGGAACAGGAAGTGATTGCGGTGTTTGCCAAGCGGGTCGAGCCCTCGCCAGAACACCCATGCTTCGAAGGTCCAATTATCGACATTGGTTATGGGAGGTGCCATTGTGTCGATCCAGCCGCCGTTGACATTGATGTTGAACGCCTTCCCAAAGACACCAGGCACGAACGCAACGCCGCCGTGTAAACGTGCGTTGTAAGCGCCAAGTCGATCCTGTGGTGTCCCATTGGCAGGCCACCATGCAGCCAGCCCCGGCCCAGACAGGGGAACCTCAACTGCACGATAGAACGCGTGCGCCGGACTGTCTGGCACACCGTCCACGACCTGCACGAGGCCATTCACGTTGTTCGCAAGAACGACCGGAGTCCATGTATGTAGATCAACTGTCCGCTCTATCTGGTAGGTGAATCCTCCGCCGCTGCTCAGAATCAGTTCGAACTGCGCAGGCGAGGTAATTCCCAACGCGTTCAAGACCGGTGGCTCGGTTACCGTGATAATCTGGTCGGCGCTCACGCCATGATACTCCTGCACAATGCCGGACGGCCACTCGATACGCAGCACCTCCACTGCTGTTGCGTCCCGCAAACCGAAGTGAGCCTCAAGCGCATTCTGGCTGCCGTAACCGGTCCCGCCGGAAATCTCTCGCAACTGCCACATGCGTTTTCCCGCGATGGTGGCCAATGCGCGTACTTTCGCCCCGATAGCGGCTCGGTTGGAGAGGGTGCCTATCAACCTTACTTTCAGCCAATGGTTGAGATTTGGAATGGCACGATAAAGGAAATTCGGTTCACCAGTGTCATTCGTTACGAACAAGTCGAGAAAACCATCGTTGTCGTAATCTCCCCATGCGCAACCGCGAGACCTGCCCTTGTCCTCAACTACGCTCCCTTCAGTAACCTTCGTGAACGTGCCATCGCCGTTGTTATGGTACAGAAAATTCCCTTCTCGATTAAAGTTCGCGACGAAGAGATCAAGGAAGCCATCATTGTCGTAGTCCCCCCAACAGCAAGCCACACAGAAGGCGGTGTCCCTCACAATCGGGCCTGTCGAAATTTTCTCGAACGTGCCGTTGCCGAGGTTGCGGTAAAGGTAATTCTTTCCAACATTGGCGACGAACAAATCCAAGTCTCCGTCGTTGTCGTAATCTCCCCATGCGCAACCACGCGATGCACCTCCCTCGGTGACTAGAGGACCTTGTGTGATCTTAACAAAACTGCCTTTGCCATCATTCCTGTACAAGCGGTTCGGCCCTACCGATTCTGAGGTCACGAACAGGTCGGGGTCGCCATCGTTGTCGTAGTCGGCCCAAGTTGCGCATGCGGAGAAAGTAACCTCGTTTGCGATGCTTCCCTGGAGAACTTTGCCAAAGGTTCCATCTCCCCGGTTGTGGTACAGTAGGTTGAATTGATTGGGAGCATTGGCCACGACGAATAAGTCTAGAAATCCGTCTCTGTCATAGTCCGCCCATGCTGCTGTTGCCGACCGCGCTTCATCCTGCGTGAATGGCCAGACAGCCACCTTAATGAAGGATCCACTTGCTGTCCCTTGGTAAAGGCTATTCAACCGCCCGCAAGCGAGATCTGGCACGAAAACGTCGAGGTTTCCATCGTTGTTGTAGTCGCCCCATGTTGCCCCAAGGCAACACGCCGGGTCGGTTACCAGATTCCCTGTCTTCACCTTTTCGAACGCGCCGTCACCTCTATTGCGGTAGAGAAGGTTTGGACCTCCATACACAGAGATGAACAAGTCGGTATAACTGTCGCCGTCGTAATCAATCCATGAAGTTCCCGTCCGACACACGTTTGTTTCACCCTCGACAACATCCGCTCCGCTAATTTTCATTAAAGTCGTCCTCGGCTCTGGCGCCTCGACGACACCCCGATACCAATACCTGACGTGGCGTGGAGGATCGGCGGCGATCCAGTCATTCCACTGGCCGTATCTGCCTTCGCCCAAGCCGTAATGCCAATTCATTACCACTGCGTCTTCCCCAGGAATGTTGTCGTTTGGCTCCCACGGTGCCCAGTTCGTGTAAGTAACGGCCTCGCCACTCGACCATATAAACGTGCCTTCACTGACCACGTCGTTCAGGCCGATCCAGTAAATGTTGCTACGGGAATGCCCAGCCAAAAACGTTGCCTCGAGGAACGCTTGCTCCTCTGCGCTGTTAATGCTGACCAAATGACCGCCAAGCAGCACCGCCTCGGCTTCTGCATGAAACCAGTTCTCGTACGGAACAGCCGTCAGGGTGTAGAAATGGTCGTTACCGCCTTCGGAGGCCGGCCACTTGATCCAAACATAGCGAGGAGTGATTTCAACCAGCCCTGCTCGGCCTGACTCTCTGCCGACCAAGTCGTTCCACTGACCAAAGTCAGGCTGCCCGCGTCTTTCTCCGTCGATCACCATTTCAGCGTAGTTCTCCTTGCCGTCGGCATTGTCGGGCTCACCAGTTCGCCAGTTCGTGTACGTCACTGGTTCACCGCTCGTCCAAACGAACCTGCCCTCCGTTTGTGAGTCGTTCAGGCCAATCCAAAGCGACCGGTTTGTACTGCCGCCCCATCCGTAAAACGTGTTGATAATCCAATCTTGCTCAGCTTTGCTACGGATTGTCGCCAAGTGCCCGCCCAACTTGACTGCTTGTGCTTCAGCGTCCCGCCATGTGCTCTCCGAGAGCAGATAGTAGATTCGACCAGTAGCAGTATTCGTCACGGGACCACCGATGACTGGGACCTCAGCTTGAGCTTCGCGAACTGCAAACGCAATCGACAGGAAGGAAACCAGCAATAGCTTTTTCATAGCGCCTCGCTCCAAGTATGCCGCGCGTTTGTCGGTGACCAAATCACTGATGTCAAGCAAATTTTGTGGGCGATGTTTTACTGAGGCCTGACATGTTTTTCTTGCGGGTTGTTGGTTCATGGTATAAACAGCTTTAGTAATTCGCCAACACGCGATCAATCAAGGCCGGGTGTAACCCCGGGCTGGCGATGGTGGATGGCCGTGTTATGCCGCCACCTTTGGTTTCCGGAGCGCAGAAATTGGCCGACCATGACAGTAACATTGTTCATTCCCTGTTATATCGATCTGTTCTATCCACGTGTTGGGATGGCAATGGTCAGAATCCTCGAGAAACTCGGTCACAAGATTGTTTGTCCCGAGTCGCCGGCTTGTTGTGGTCAGCCGGCGTTCAACACGGGGTATTGGGACGAGAGCCGTGCTTTGGCTGTCAAGGTGTTGGACCAACTCAAAGACGCCGAGGTGGTTGTTATTCCGAGCGGATCGTGCGGTGCGATGATCAAAGTGTTCTATCCGGTGTTGTTTGCAGGATCGCCGCAGGAAACGCTGGCCAAAGAGGTCTCGGGAAAATGCTACGAGTTTGCCCAGTTCCTTGTTGACAAGCTTGGTGTGACGGACCTCGGCGCGAAGTTTCCGCATCGGGTGACATATCACGACGGATGCCACAGTCTGCGCGAGATGAACATCTATGAGGCGCCGCGGAAACTGCTGCAACATGTGGCCGGGCTCGAGCTTGTCGAAATGAGACAAATTGTTTGTTGCGGTTTCGGCGGGACGTTTTCGGCGAAGTTCCCGGCGATATCGACTGCGATGGGCGAGGTCAAGTGCGATCTTGCTGCTGAAACCAACGCGGAATACATCGTGTCTTCGGATTCGAGTTGTCTCATGCACATTCAGGGACTGATAGACAGGCAGCGCAGGAAACTGAAAACAATTCATTTGGCCGAAGTGTTGGCGAGTGATCTTTAGAGTGCCGAACAAGGCTTAACTTCTCACTTTTGTGCGCATGAGTACCGCTGCTGCAAAGTTCAAAAAGGATGTCCGGCGGGTAACGGCTGATCTTCATCACCGCCGGATCATCAATACCGCCCTCGACGGATACGCAGTTAAACGGGACCAGAAGAAGTCCTTGTTCCAAGACTGGGCAGGAGCAAGGCGGTTGGCGGCTGCAACCAAATACGAGGCGATCAACGGCCTTGATCGATGTCTTGAACAATTTGTGCGCGGCCTCGAAGCGCGTGGCGCCAAGGTGCATTGGGCAAGCACAGGTCAGCAGGCATGCGAGATCATTGTGGACATTCTGAAGCGGCGCAACGCGCGCAGTGTGGTCAAATCCAAGGCCATGACCGCAGAGGAAATCCACCTGAACGCGGCCCTCGAGCGCGCAGGATTGGATGTTGTCGAGACAGACCTCGGCGAGTTCATCGTGCAGCTCCGCGATGAACCCCCGTACCACATCGTGTTCCCCGCAATGCACCTGACTCGGGGCGAGATTCAGGAAACTTTTCGCAAGCGATTGGGCGATGCGCCGTCCGATAACCCGGAAGAGCTTACAATGGTTGCACGCCGCGTCCTCAGGCAAAAGTACATTCAGGCGGACGCAGGCATAACAGGCGCCAACTTCGCCGTGGCTGACGTCGGCTTGATTTCCCTGACCGAAAACGAGGGCAACGCGCGGCTTACAGGCGCACTGCCGAAGACGATGATTACTTTGGTTGGAATCGAGAAGGTGATACCACGGCTGGAGGACCTCGCGCTGTTTCTGCCGATGCTGGCGACAGTGGGCGCAGGCCAGTTGATCAGCGGATACAACACTCTGTATGGCGGGCCGCGCCAGCCGGGCGAACCCGACGGCCCGGAAGAGTATCACGTGGTCCTGCTCGACAACAATCGCACAAGGCTCCTGGCCGATGCCGAAAAGCGAGACACACTGCACTGTATTCGGTGCGGGTCATGTCTGAACGTGTGCCCAATCTTCAGGAACATCGGCGGACATTCGTATGGCACAACCTACTGCGGTCCGATCGGAGCCGTGCTCACTCCTGTTCTGAAAGGGTTGGAGGAGTGGAAGCATCTGCCTTATGCGTCCTCCCTCTGCGGCGCATGCACCGAAGCGTGTCCGGTCGCGATCGATCTGCATCATCACTTGCTTGAACATCGGCGTGCGGCGGCGAGCGCGAAACCGAGTTGGTGGCAAAAACTGGCTTTCAAGCTGTTCGCGCCGGTGGCGGCCAGCAAACTGCTTTGGGCCCTGGTGACAAAATCGGGCCGCATTGGCCAAAAGCTTCATCCAATTGTCCTTGGCACGAGGCTCGACCCTGCTTATGTCTGGACACACACGCGCGACCTGCCCCCAATCGCAAAAACAACCTTCAAGGAATGGTGGAGGAGAACCCGGTCATGACAGAGCGCGAAAACATTTTGTCCCGAATACGCGACGCCTTGCGCGTTCCGGCTCGACGGCCGTTGGGCATGACAGAAACGCCACTGCCAAAGCCGGAAGATCATCGGCGAGTGTTGCCAAAGGTAGGGCCTTCGGAATCCGATCGCATTAGCCTGTTCGCCGCAAATGCGGAGGAACTTCGCGCGCGATTCGTTGTTCTTCCGGGCATTGAAGCACTCGAAACCGAGATGCGATCGATCCGAGACGCGGAGGGATGGACACGCATTGCCAGCCACCGCGGCGAGATGACAGATATTGTCTGCGCCAAGTTGGGGGTTCCCGTTCTTCTGACCGATGGAGGATACGACAAGAACGAGCTCGAGGCATGCCAGGCCGGCGTGACCGAGTGCGACGCGCTGATTGCGCAGACCGGCAGTGTGCTTGTTTCGAGTCGGAGTTCAGGAGGGCGTGCCCTGACGGTGCTGCCGCCCCACCACATTGTTTTGGCCAGACACAGCCAGCTTGTTGCCGATCTGCCAGAAGCGATGGCGTTGGTGCGCAAAAAATATCACCCAAATTATCCCAGTATGATTTCGATTATCACCGGCCCGAGCCGCACTGGTGACATCGAACGGATTCTTGTGTTGGGCGCGCACGGCCCCAAAAAACTCACAATACTTCTGATCTAACACAGTTGTTTTCACCAGGGCCATGGGACAAAAAGGGCCGCTTACCTTGCGTTGCCGCCAGTTCCTGAGTTCTTTCACGGATTTACGCCGTTTGCCAAGGGGCCTCTGGTACGTCATCGGTGCGTTCTCCGTCGAGTCCTCGGCCTACTTTGGCGTACTGACGTTGATGACGGTTTATTTGACGGCCGACCTCGGATGGAGCGATGTGAGAGCCGGCATGGCGGTTTCTGTTTTCACGATGCTGGTCACCCTGTTCATGCTGGGTATTGGAAGCTATGCGGAAAGGTTCGGATTACGAGGTCCGATTCTCTTTGCCCTGGCGATAAGCACGGTCGGTCGGGCGTTGTACAGTTGGGCGCCTCAGATCGGCAACTCGGCTGTGATCGCATCCTGTCTTGTGGTGTTTTCGCTGCTGATCGTGGCAATCGGCTCGGGCATCCTGCAGCCCATTTGTTATGCCGGAGTCAAACAGTTCACTGACGAGAAAACCAACTCGATGGGTTACGGCTTGATTTACGCGATCATGAACCTCGGCATAGTCGCAACCGCGGCACTTTCTTCTTGGGTGCGGCCGGGCGTGCAAAAGATGAAGGATGGAAGCGTATTGGGCGGGGTGAGCCAGTCCCTGCTCGAACCCCTGGCGCGCATCTCCACAAGCGGAGTTCAGGCCATGAACATCGTTTGCACCGCCATAACTCTGGGCACTTTGGTGGGATTCGCCCTGCTGATGACATCAAAGGCGGAAGCACAAAAGGTCAGACCACTCGAGTCGAGCCCGGTCGAAACGGCAGAATCCACCTTCAGTCTGAAGCGCTATCTCACAGAAGGCCCGTTCTCGAACCCGCGCTTTGTTTTTTTCATTTTCATGCTCTTGCCGGTCCGCACCCTGTTCGCACATCAATGGCTCACCATGCCGTCATACATCCTGCGCGCCTATCCGAGCGGTGTGGCCGACAGAATGGAGTGGCTGGTGAACTGGATTAATCCGTTGATTATTTTTTTCGGCGTGCCGATTGCGACAGCGCTGACGCGGCATATCAATGTTTATCGAATGATGGTTGTGGGAACATTTGTTTCCGCTGTGCCGACCTTCCTGCTTTGTGCGGGACCTGATCTTGCCCTGCTGATTGCGTACTTCGTCCTGTTCTCGATCGGCGAGGCGTTATGGTCGGCACGATTCTACGAATACGCCTCGGAACTTGCGCCGCCGGGAAGACTGGCGCAGTACATGGGCCTGGCCCAGATTCCGTGGCTTCTGGCAAAGGGAGTCACAGGGCTTTACTCCGGCTGGATGCTCGAGCGGTTTTGCCCGGAGGGTGTTCCCGCCGAAACGCTCCGAACGGGCACACTCTGGTTTGTCTATGGATGTATGGCGCTAACAACTCCGATAGGCTTGTGGCTGGCGCGAAAATGGGTGATGCGCGGATTGCATGATCCCGGCCAAGCATCCGGATGACATCTTCGAAGCGGCTCCCATCACAGTGACCGAGCTTTGGTACAATATTGGAAACTTCGCGCAGAAATCGCAGATTGGCGGATCGTTCGAGACTCCTGTTTTCAAACTGTGCGACCATTGATCCCACCGCGATCGTTTGGTTGCGGCTGCGCCGCGCTGCGCAATGAGTGGGGCGAGCTGACCTGGCACGCAAAACGCGACGGCAGCACTACATCGAGGCCGTACTGACTCCATTGACGGTCTTGCTGCATACTCTATAAGAAAGCGTAGGATTGGCCAGACTGAGGCGTGGCGTTGCAAACCATTGTCAACCTCCACGCAAGTCGGTGGTCAAGGATTGACAAGGGCAAGTCGCCTGTGAACGGAAAAAATCAAAAGCGCCAGCCCTGTCATCAGAGCATAATCTGAAGTTTCCGGAACCGGCACCAGCTCCCATGAATTGCCGACGTCGAGAACCATGCCGCCAGGGTCGAACCCGGCGAACGTCACATAGATCAAGAACATATCGTTCGGCTTGCTTTCGAAGAAAATCCGGTCGTCCGTGCCCGGATGTCCCGGTTGGCCACTCCACCCGTATATCGTCAGGCTGCCGCCACTCCAATTCGCGCCTGCAAATCTGAGAATTGTCGCGGCTCCGCCCGGCTTTAGCTTGATTCTAGAGTGAGCGGAAATCTGCAGCTCGCCCAACCCCTCACTCTGATCACCGATTTCCAAATCTCCTCCGAGCAGATAGACTTCTGCTGAGCTCTCGGCCCAGCCGCCATTTCCCCCCAGAAAGAGCTTGCCAGCATTCACACTGATGCTCAACACGTTGCGAATTGTCCCCTCGGAGTTCAATACTACAGTCCCGCCGTTGATGCTGACCGGACCGCTGAATGTGTTGTTCCCATTCAGGGTTAGGGTGCCGCTCCCGTTCTTTATGATCCCACCAGTGCCGCTGATACTTCCATTTATCGTTGTGTCATGGTCGCCCGAGACGGTTAACATGTTGCCGTTCAAGTTTGCAGAGCCACCGATTGAAAAATCGCCTGCTGCAGCTTTCCATTCCTGCGACCCGGTCAAGTTCAAGGGCACATTGATGATTTGCTGATTGACCGAGTTGTTGGTCATACCGAGGACGATGCTAAGAGTATAAACAGTCCCCGAGATTGTCGTGGTTCTGACCCCGGCGGCGAAATTGATAGCCGCTGCAGCAGCGTTCGCATTCACGAATGGATCCTCTCGTGGGTTGGCACTGAAAATCACATAGTCCAACTCAGTAGGAACACCAGTCGAGTACCAGTGCGAATTCTTTGCCCATTCCGCTCCGTTGCCCTTCCAAGTGTAAACCGCACCCTTACAAGGCGCTGTAAAAAAGACCAACACCGCTGCCAACAGACAGAATCCTGACAACGAACCCTTATGCACTATTCTCATATTCGGCCTCTGCCGCCGCCGTCAACTGCCGCATTCAAAGCGGCTTTCGAGACGCGTGGGCGAGCTCATGTAGCATAATAATTTTGATTGTCAAATAAAATGACGGCTAATTTTTTGACAGGTTGCGCCGGCGATACCCTCAGCGCGGCGCACCCGCAACCAAACGCTCAAGGCGTAAAAACTGCACTGGTTGCAGGAATACCGCTGTGTCGCGGCGCGTTGAAAGGGGCGACTTCGTCGCCTTGGGCAGAGATGCGAGTGGGATCAGCGGACGAACAGTTAGAAAGCAAAAGTCTCGAACCACACGCTGATCTGCGATTTCAGCGCAGATTATCCAATCCTCCACTCCAAAGGCCGCACTGTTGTGACCGCACTGCCCGCTGGCAGACAAGCAGATACTGACAAACCGGGCAAACTCGCAGTCTGAAAATCTTCGCAAATATGATCGGTTTCTCAATATGAGTATTCAGCGCGGCGCAGCCGGAACGGTAAACTCCGAGGCTCTGTTCAATGGCGCCTTGATAGTTCTGCCTTGCACCGCACCGATCATGAGCGCGGCTTCATGCCGGGTAGGGACGTGAACATGGACTTATAGTTTATCTTAATGATGACAATTCGATAGACTTAATTGATCGCGTGTGGTTCAATCGATCCCGATCAATGCAACATGTCATGGTTCAATTCAAATGCGGTTGCTCAAACATGCGCCGACAGCGACGTCATGCTCCGGAGCAACGCACGGGGTTTTCCATTGGAGTAAGCCGCGCTTTTTGACCTGCAGGTTGCAAAAAAACAAACAGAAATTAAGCCATGGGAGTCATTCAAGATACACTCGAGATAGTTCGAAAACGTAATCCGGGCGAACCGGAATTTTTTCAGGCAGTCACCGAAGTGCTCGAATCGATCGAGCCCGTGATTGAACGGCACAAGAAATATCGCGACGGCAAGATTCTGGAGCGGATTGTTGAGCCAGAGCGCGTTGTGATTTTCCGCGTGCCATGGCAGGACGATAAAGGCCAGTTCCAGATCAATCGCGGATTTCGGATTCAAATGAACAGTGCGATCGGGCCTTACAAGGGTGGCCTGCGTTTTCACCCAACCGTATGTCTGAGCATTTTGAAGTTCCTCGCCTTCGAGCAGGTTTTCAAGAACTCGCTCACAACGCTGCCCATGGGCGGCGCAAAAGGTGGGTCCGACTTTGACCCGAAAGGCAAGAGTGACAATGAAGTCATGCGGTTTTGCCAATCGTTCATGACCGAGCTGTTCCGGCATGTGGGACCAGACACTGACGTGCCCGCCGGGGATATCGGAGTGGGCGGACGTGAAATTGGTTACCTGTTCGGCCAGTACAAACGGCTCGCAAATGAATTCACCGGCGTTCTCACAGGCAAAGGACTGAACTGGGGCGGTTCTCTTATCAGGCCCGAAGCAACGGGTTATGGCTGTGTTTACTTTGCGCTCGAAATGTTGAAAACAAGAGGCGAAACACTCGAAGGCAAGGTTTGCACTGTCTCCGGCTCGGGCAATGCCGCCCAGTACACAGTTGAAAAGCTGATCCAGGTCGGAGCGAAAGTCGTCACCATGTCCGACTCTGACGGATTCGTCTATGACAAGGATGGAATTAACGAGGAAAAGCTGGCATGGATCATGGATCTCAAGAATGTCCGTCGTGGGCGAATCAGGGAGTACGCCGAAAAATTCGGTGTCAAGTATTTCCCCGGGAAACGGCCATGGGGAATCGAATGCGATTGCGCGTTCCCTTGTGCGACACAGAATGAAATCAGCGGTGAAGATGCCAAGACACTGCTGGATAACGGGTGCACATTGGTTGCGGAAGCTGCCAACATGCCTTCCGAACCGGAAGCTGTCCAGCAGTTCCTGGGGAAACGAATCCTGTTCGGTCCTGCCAAGGCCGCAAACGCCGGCGGTGTTGCGACTTCGGGTCTGGAAATGGCGCAGAACTCGATGCGGCTTCCATGGACACGCGAAGAGGTGGACGCCCGCCTGCATCAGATAATGATCACGATTCACAAGAACGCGTTCAATACAGCGGCCGAGTACGGCAAACCCGGCAATCTTGTCGTGGGCGCGAATATTGCGGGTTTCGTCAAGGTAGCCGACGCCATGCTTGATCAGGGGCTGGTCTGAATCAGTCGGATCGGCGTGGTGCACTGAAGGGCATTGATCGATGGGGCCGGGCTTGTTCATCAACCCGGCCCTGATTATTTTACTGGGCAGTGACGCCAACAATTGGCAGTTTGATGTTCAACCTGGTCCCGAAACTGTTTCATGAACCTTCAAATAGCTGTGTTGTGCGACGCTGCCACAGATTACGGTGGCAAACTCAATCTGTTGGGGACTTTCGACACAATCGTCGTTGGCGGGCTGCCGGCTGTGCATCCGCATTGTGCAGTCGCACTACGAGTGGTTTTTGATCGCGCCGACGAGGGGAAGCACATGCTGCGCCTGTGCTTCGTTGACGAAGACGGCAAGCCAATAATGATGCCCGTCGAGATACCTTTCGAGGTGCTGATTCCACCGGACGCTTTCCAGCTTTCCCGGAACTTCATCGTCAACATTCAGCATCTGCAGTTCTCGCGCGAGGGGCATTACGCAATCAACATTGCTCTGGGCGACCAGCTCCTCGCCACGATCCCGCTCCAGGTGAAACGGGCGACACGCGCATAGGTTTCAGCGCGGCGCAGCCGCAACCGAATGATCGGTATCGGTTAGTGACAACTGTGCTGGTTGCAGGAATACCGCTGTGTCGCGCCGCGCTGAACAGGACAACTTCGTCGCCCACGGGGAAGATGAGGTTTGGACCAGCGACCGAACAGTTTGAAGTCAAAATGCGAAAACGATCTGCTGATTTGCGATTGCTGAGCAGATTTTCCAATATGGTACTATGGGGACGAGATGGAAGCGCACTTTCAGGGGCGGTTTGATCGCAGCGATTGGTTTCATATTGTCGCCGCTGTCGTGGTGGAATGATCTGTTCGTAAACGTCCCGTTGGCACTTGCATTTGCGTGGCTGGTAAGCGCCATCTGGCCAAAAGCGTTCACGGCAGCTTTTGTTGCCGGCTATTGGATGACCAACGTGGTTGGGCTCATACTGCTGAGGCGCGGCGCAACTGAATTGGCGGCAGGGTCAAAACCGACCTTTTCGCGCAAGGAAATCGTCAAGGACATTGCCGTGGCGCTTGCATATACTGTCCTGATTCTGCTTCTGGCAAAACTGAAGGTGGTCAAGCCCCTTTAGCCCGGGAATCTCTCAGCCCGACGTAGCCGGAACCAAAGTTGCTGACGCAAAAAGACGCAGTGCTTGCGCCCGTTTGATCTCAGCGCGGCGCAGCCGCAACCGAATGCCCAAGCCGTAACAACGGCGATGGTTGCAGGAATACCGCTGTGTCGCGCCGCGCTGAAATGGGCGATTTCGTCGCCCACCTGGAGTTTGGGTTTCACTAGACTGAGCGGTATAAAATGTATTTTTTCCTTGCAAGTCTCTAGTTATATGACTCGATAGTTGCTCATGGGCTACCCAACTAAACTCCAGTGTATCCAGAGGCGGGATTCACAGCAGTTCTACATAAATTTCCCCACACCACTGGCTCAAGCACTCGACTTGCAGAAGGGTGAGCAGCTTGAATGGACCATCGTCGACAAGGGACATCTGCTCCTGTCCCGCCAGGTCGTTCCCCCAG
>Ga0078972_1001984_pt1 | contig 71249 bp, 72 predicted proteins | sample YelNatPaOPGAMG01_FD_67568 | JGI IMG/M metagenome (GOLD analysis project Ga0078972, IMG submission 67568) | Hot spring thermophilic microbial communities from Obsidian Pool, Yellowstone National Park, USA - OP-RAMG-01 (SPADES assembly) (version 2) | ecosystem: Environmental > Aquatic > Thermal... | reverse complement strand
TTAAAGATCTATTATCTTGTATAAACCATTAAACATTTATCAAATATATTGATATAGAATTTGAAGATATATAATTAATTTTAAATAAAGAAATTATTTGTTAGTTTTTTTATTGAAATAATAATTTATAACCATTAAAAATTAAAAAGTATAAAATAAGAATACCAAAACCTATCCGATCATAATCATATGCTGATAGAATATGAAATAAATTAAATATTACAGGTATAAAAAATATTTCTAATTTATATATTTTTTCTAAATTTAATTTTTTTAATAATAAAATTAAAAAAAGATAGTTTATTAATACCCATAAAACAAAAAAGAGTATTGGGAAATTAAAGATAATTATTGAATGTAATGGTTTTAAAAAAAATATAATTCTTGATGCAAAAATTTCTGGAATAAAGGAAATTAAACTAAAAATTACAATAAATAATATGCTTGCTAATCCAAAATTTTTAATAATTTTTATTATTTCATAAAAAAATATTTTTAAAGGAATTGGATAGTCTCTTATAAAAAGATCTGTTAAAAGCATAAATTTAGATCCGTAAAATAAACCACTTGTTTTATATTTATAATAAATAAATATAAAAAATGTTGAAATTAAATTTAATTCAATAATAATTAATAATATTATTAAGATAATTTTTTTAAATTTTTTTAATTTTTCCATATTTATTAAATAATATAAGGAGGGTATAATTAATCCCTACCTCAAATTTTTTATTGACCATATGATGGAAAATCAATAAATATTGGATTAGAGAAGCAATTATTTATTAACTTATATCTAATTAAAAATATATTAAATAATATTATTTTAATTAAAATTGTAATTTTAATCCTCTCTTACCTCCTTTTTCATTTCAATTATAATTCCCAAAAAAAATCTGTCAAGAGATAAAATATTTTATTAAATATATAAAATTAAGGTATCAAAAGAACTGATTTTAAAAATTTTTTTAATTAGAAGAAACTTTATTATAAAACTCTTAAATCTCCATGATAATTTTCAAATTTAAAGAGGATCTGTTAATATTAACATTGACTAATTTTGAATTTCCTATAAAATTATTTTATTAAGGTCGGGGCGTGGCGCAGGTTGGTAGCGCACCAGCATGGGGTGCTGGGGGTCGCTGGTTCGAGTCCAGTCGCCCCGACCATTTTTATTAATTTTTTACGGGATATGGCCCAGTTTGGTAGGGCGCTTGGTTCGGGACCAAGAGGTCGCGGGTTCAAGTCCCGCTATCCCGACCAGGAGTATTAAATGGATAAAAAGATTCCTTTATTTTATGCATTAAAAAATTATATTAATAAAAAAAGACCTGCTTTTCATATGCCAGGTCATCATAGGGGTAAAGGAATCCATAATTTATTAAAAGAGGAGTGGGGAGAAAATATTTTTTTATATGATATTACTGAAGTTGAAGGGATGGATTACCTTCATAAACCTGAAGGTGTGATAAAAGAAGCACAAGAACTTGCTGCAAAAGCATTTGGTTCTGATTATACATTTTTTTTAATAAATGGAAGTACAGTTGGTAATCTTGTTATGTTAATTTCTACTCTGAACCCAAAAGATAAAGTTATTTTGCAGAGAAATTCTCATAGATCTGTAATTGGTGGCCTTGCAATTTTTGATCTTGAACCTGTGTATATCCAATCTGAAATAGATAATTACTCAGGTATTCCATGGGGTATAAAACCAGAGAGTTACGAAGATAAATTGAAAAATAATTCTGTAAAAGTCTCTTTAATAACTTCTCCAAATTATTTTGGAATGTGCGAAAATATAGATGAAATTTTAAAAATTGGAAGAAAATATAATCAGATTATGCTACTTGATGAAGCACATGGAGTTCATTTTCCATTTAATTCAAAACTACCAGTCTCAGGAATAAAACTTGGATATGATATGATAGTCCAATCTGCTCATAAAACACTTCCTGCCTTGACACAAACTTCTTTTTTACATATTAAAGGAAATAAAGTTGATATGGATAAAGTTTTTGATGCATTAACATATTTAGAATCATCATCACCAAGTTACCTTTTTATGGTTTCACTCGATATGGTAAGATATCAAATGGAATCAGAAGGTGAATTAATCTGGGATAAAATTATTGAATTGAGTAATTACATGAGAAATGAAGTTAATAAAATTGATGGATTATATTGTTTTGGAAAAGAAATTTTAAATAATGGTATGTATGATCTTGATTTGACTAAAATTACTATAAATACGAAAAAATTGGGCTTAACTGGATTTGAGGTTGAGGAAATTTTAAATAAGAACTACAATATAGAAATTGAGTTATCAGATTCATATAATATTTTAATTTTTTTAACTCCTGGTATTGAGAAAGACGAGATTGATAAGTTGATCTATGCATTAAATGATATATCGAATAAATATAAAAAAGAACCAATTGAAGAAGATATTATTGTTCCAGAAATTCCAGAAATGTTAGCAACTCCAAAAGAGGCATATATTAATGATAAAGAAATAATTGAATTGAAAAATGCAAAGAATAGAATATCAGGGAAAGTAATTTCTGCTTATCCACCAGGATTACCTATATTAGTACCAGGAGAAAAAATTTCAGAAAATATATTAAACTATATTTTTGATTTAAAAGAAAAAAGAGCAAATTTACAGGGTTTTATAGATGTTGAATGTAACTATATTAAAGTTTTAAAATAATATGTTATAATAGTGTTTGTGTGTTTGAGAGATAAAAGCGCAAGATTTTCATAGATACAAAGGGACTTAGAGCCAAATTGGAGGTAATTATGGGTATAGAATTTATTGATAAGATTAAGCAAACAGAATTAGAAGTTGAAAAAGAGATAGAAAATTTTAAAAGGGAGTTAGAAGAAAAAAAGAGACAGATCATTAAGGATAATGAAATTTCTATAAGAAAAAAAGAAGAGGATTTCAAATTAAAACTTCAAAATGAATTGTCAAATATAGAAAAAGAGTATGAAAAAATAAGAGAACTAAAAATAAAAGAGTTAGAAAAAGTTCTTGATGAAAAAGAAAAAAATTGGATTAAAAAATTTGATTCCCTTTATAATGATATTTTCAGGATGGTGTTAGAATAGTATGGGAATTGATAAGATAAAAGAAATTAATATCTTTTTAACAAAAAACAATTTTAATAATTTTTTTACATTTTTAAAACTTCAGGAAAAAGTTGAGATAGAAGAGATTAAGGATATTGAAGGATTAAATTTCTTCAAAGATGTTAATGTTGAAAAATATGATATGATAATTTCTGAAATAGATTTCTTGATAAATCAATTCAATGTATTTGAAAAGAAAAAAGGTTTTATAAAAGATTTTATTCCAGAAAGAATAGAAATTGAATATAAAGAACTTGAAAATATAGTGAATAGATTTGATCTTGAAGCACTTTATAAGAAGATTTTTGGATTTGTGAGAAAAAATGAAAAAATTGTTGATGAGATAAAATCAACAAAAAAAGAAATAGAAAAATTAAAACCCTTCCTGAATTTAAATTATGAGATAGAAAAAATTGATAGATCAAAAAAAATAAAAGTTGTTATTGGAAGTTTAAAGAAGAGTGGCTATCAAAATCTTTTAAAAGAAAAAGATAGATGTGAACCAATTATAATTTCAGAAGATAATATTAATTATTATTTGTTAATAGCATTTCTTAGAGATGATAAAACTTTCTATGATTTTTTAAAAACTATAGATTTTAATGAATATGATTTCAAAGATTATTCAGGATATCCAAAAAATATTTATGAGAATTTAATCTCTAAAATAAATGAACTTCAGAAGATTTCAGATGGAATTGAATCTGAGATAAAAAAAGAATCAAAAAATTTAACAGATTTAAAAATGTTAAAAGAATATTATGTTGATAGAAAAAATGAGGAAGAGGTTAAACAGAAGATAATTGAATCTAAATTTCTTATCTACATTAAAGGTTTTATAAAGGAAAAGGATATAAAAATATTTGAACAAAAGGTAAAAGAAAATTTTGAAAGGGTTTATATTCTTTATGAAGAGCCAAAAGATTCTGAAAAAGTTCCTGTGTCATTAAGTAATAATAAATTTATTAAACCTTTTGAAATGCTTGTAAATATGTATGGTTATCCTAAATATTCTGATTTTGATCCCACACCATTTCTTGCACCATTTTTTATAATTTTCTTTTCTCTATGTTTTGGTGATGTTATTTATGGATTGTTACTTGTTATTGGTTCACTATTTTTAATAAAAAAATTCAAAGTTCATGAAAAAGATAGAAATTTCTTTAATTTTTTCATAATTTTAGGTATTTTTTCTACAATTGTTGGTGTTTTAACAAATTCATGGGCTGGTGATTTAATCTCTTTTCCAAAACTTGCAATTATCAATCTTTTTGAAGAAAAACCTGGTGAAACACCTGGATTAATTAAAATGCTTATATTTACACTTGCAGTAGGATTTATAACTCAAATTTTTGCAATATTACTTAAAGCCTTTGATAATATAAGAAAAAGAAAAATACTTGATGCAATTTTCGATCAAATTTCTTGGGTTATTGCATTAATAGGAATTGTTTTATATATCCTTTTTTCAAAAAATCTATCTTTACAAAAAATTGGATTGTATATGTTTATATCTGGAATAGTAATAATTGTTTTAACAGGTGGAAGAAGTTCAAAGTCAATATTTGGAAAATTAATTGGTGGTGTTGTTTCACTTTATGGAATTGTAAGTTCATATGGTTTTTCTTCTGCTCTTGGTGATATTTTATCTTATTCAAGATTACTTGCTCTTGGTTTTTCAACAACAGTTTTAGGAATAATTATCAATACTATAGCAAGAATGTTTGGTAAAGGAATTATAGGTATTTTAATAATACCTTTGATTCTTTTAGCCGGACATGGATTAAATATATTTATGGGTCTTCTTGGCTCTTTTGTTCATCCAACAAGATTAATCTTTCTTGAGTTTTTTGGTAGATTTTATGAAAATGGTGGAAGAAAATTTTCACCATTTAGATTTAAAAGTGAAAAAATTATTATAAAAAATCAATGAAAGGAGAGTTAATATGTCAGAAATTTATGGATTAGTTTTTGCAATTATGGGCATGGCATCAGCAATAAGTTTATCTGGAATTGGCTCATCAATTGGAATTGGTATTTCAACAATGCAAACTGCTGGAGTTTTATCAGAGAAACCACACCTTTATGGAAAATTATTTGTTATTACTGCTCTACCTGGTACTCAGGGTTTTTATGGTTTTATTGAGTTATTCTGGATTGCTACAAGAATTGGTCTTTTTGGTGGTATACCAAAAATACCTGTTAATACTGGTATGCAACTATTATTTATTGGTTTAGGAATGGGTTTTGTTGAACTTATTTCTGCTGTATGGCAGGGTAAAGTTTCTGCTGCAGCAATTAATCTTGTTGCTGAAAAAGAAGAAGAAGCAGGAAGAGCAATAATTTTACCAGGTCTTGTAGAAATATATGCTGTTATATCTCTTATTGCTGCAATACTTGTAACAACATTTGTTACATCTGGACTATGAATTTAGATAAGATAATTGAGGAAATTAAAAAAGAGGGGGAAGAGGAATTAAAAAGGTTAAAAGATGAAGGTGATAAAGATATAGAAAAAATTAATCTTGAGTTTAAAAAAGAAGTTGAAAATATTGAAAGAAAGTGGAATGAGATAATAGAAAGAGAAAAAAGATTACTTATTGAAAAGAAAGAAAATGAGTTAAAACTCGAACTTGATCTTATTGAACTCAATAGAAAAAATAGAGTTCTTAATGAATTTTTTACTAATACAATTAATAGATTGAATAGTATGAATGATAAGGATAAAAGAAATTTCTTCAAAAAAGAAATTTTAAATGTAGTTACTGAGGGCAATGAAATTATTCATTTTGATAAAAAGAGTTTAAGAGAAATTTTTGATGAACCTTTTAAAAAAGATCTCATACAGAGTATAGAGAAAAAAACAGGTAAAAGTAATATTAAGTTTATTGAGGATGAAGAAACTTTTGTTGAAGGAAAAGGTTTTATCTCAAAAATAAATTTTGAAGATAAATTCAAAGAGATATGGAACAAGATAATGCTTGATATATCAAAAAGGATTTTTGAAGAAAATGGAACTAAAAAATAGCGATTGGTGTTATTTATCATCTAAATCAATAATCTTAACTGATAGATTTCCTAAACTTGAATATTATAAAAGTTATTTATCAATTTCACCTAAAATGTTTATTGAGCAGATAAGAAAAGATAATGATATAAACGAAGAAACTCATGAATTCGAAGAGATTTTAAACTTAGATTGGAAAAAAACAATATCACTTTTTGAAAAAAAGATGCCTCTTAAATTTATAATTGAATATTTTGAAATTGAAAGAAATTATTTTAAATTGATTGATAACTTGCCTGATGAGAAAAGATTAAAACTTCTTAAAGATAAATTTGAGAAAGAGGTTAATATTTTTAAAAATTTATTCTTTCTTATTAATTTTATAAAAACAGAAATAGATTTTTATAATATAGAAAATTTTCTAAAACATAAATATTTTGATACAGGATTCTATTATATATCAAATGGAAATCTATCATATAATAGATTTAAAAATTTTGAAAAGGAATCAATTGAGAATTTTATTGAATTCATAAATTCAAAATATGAAAATTTTATTGAAAAAAATCTTTCAGAATTCCTTATCTATTTTGATAAGAAAAAAGATGAATATTTCATTAAAATTTTAAAAGATTCAAAATATTTTGTATTTGGTCCTGAAATTATTTTCTCATATTTAAAGTTGAAAGATTATCATTATATAAATTTGAATATAATTTATAATGGTTTGATTTATAATCAACCTTCAGAATCAATAATAAGGAGGCTCAGGTTAATTAATGGGTAAAATCTTATATATAGGAGACAAAAATTTTTCTATTTTTTTAAAATCATATAATTTTGATACCATAAGTGAAAATATTGTAGAAAACTTTATAAAAAGTTATAAAAGTAATGAATATGCGATTATTATTGTTTCAGAAGAACATTCAAATGAAATTTTGAAAGTATATGAAGAAATTGATAAAAAACTTTTACCTATAGTGATATTTTTACCATCAAAAGGTATTAAAAAAGAGATTAATTATAAATATATTAAAAAATTGTCTGAAAAGGCTATAGGAGTTGATATCCTTGAAAAAGGAGATTAAATTATGAAAAAAGGAATAATTACAAAAGTTTCAGGTCCTCTTGTTGTTGCAAGAGGTCTTCCATTTGCAAAAATGTATGATGTTGTTCTTGTTGGAAAACTTGGACTTCTTGGTGAAATTATTCAAATAAAAGAAGACCTATCTTTTATACAGGTATATGAAGAGACAAGTGGTATTGGACCAGGAGAAGAGGTTGAATCAACAGGTTCTCCTCTTTCTGTTGAACTTGGTCCAGGTTTAATTGGGTCAATTTTTGATGGAGTTCAAAGACCCCTTGATATCATAAGTATGGGTTTTGGTTCATATATAGTTAGAGGAGTTAAAGAAAATCCAATATCAAGAGATAAAGTGTGGGAATTTGAACCAGTAATTAAGGAAGGCGATTTTATTTCTGAGGGAGATATTATAGGTTTGGTTCAGGAGACAGAAATAGTAAAACATAAAATTCTTGTTCCCATTGGTATAAAAGGAAAAGTTAAAAAACTATTTATTGGTAAAAAGAAGGTAGAAGACATAATCGCTATAATTGAAAATGAAGGTAATGAATTTGAAATAAAAATGTTAACTAAATGGCCAGTAAGAATTCCAAGGCCAATAATCAAAAAACTTCCTCCAGATATTCCTTTAATTACTGGACAAAGAGTTATTGATGGTTTTTTCCCAATTGCAAAAGGTGGAACTGCTTGTATACCTGGACCTTTTGGTTCAGGAAAAACTGTCACACAGCATCAATTAGCAAAATGGGCAGATGCGGATATTATAGTTTATGTTGGTTGTGGTGAAAGAGGAAATGAAATGACAGAAGTTCTAATAGAGTTTCCAGAACTCAAAGATCCAAAAACTGGCTATCCACTTATGAAAAGAACAATTCTTATAGCAAATACATCTAACATGCCTGTTGCTGCAAGAGAAGCATCAATTTTTACAGGAATAACACTTGCTGAATATTTTAGAGACCAGGGATATGATGTTGCTTTAATGGCTGATTCAACATCAAGATGGGCTGAAGCGATGAGAGAAATTTCTGGAAGATTGGAAGAAATGCCAGGTGAAGAAGGTTATCCTGCATATCTTGCTTCAAGAATTGCATCATTTTATGAAAGAGCAGGTAAAGTAATAAATATAGGAAAAGAAAATAGAATTTCAACTTTAAGTGTTATTGGAGCAGTTTCACCTCCTGGAGGAGATTTATCAGATCCTGTTGTTCAATCCACATTAAGAGTTACAAAAGTATTCTGGGGTCTTGATGATGCACTTGCCTCAGCAAGACATTTTCCTGCTATCAACTGGCTAACAAGTTATTCTCTTTATACTGTAGATCTCGATCCATATTATAAGAAAAATATAAGCGAAGAGTTTTGTAAATTGAGAGAAATTGCTATGGAACTATTAGAAAAAGAGGCTGAACTTGAAGAAATAGTAAGACTTGTAGGAATTGATGCTTTATCACCAAAAGATAGAATGATTCTTGAAGGTGCAAAATCAATAAGAGAAGATTTTCTACATCAAAATGCTTATCATGAAGTTGATACTTATACCTCTTTAAATAAACAATATTTAATGTTAAAAGCAATTATCAAATTTTATGAAGAGGGAAATAAAGCATTAGAAGAAGGTATTGATCTTGAAAAAATTATAAATTTAGATGTAAGGGTTGATATTGCAAGAGCAAAATATATAAGTGAGAGTAACCTCAATTATTTCAATGAAATTTTTGAAAAAATAGATAGAGATTTTTCTTCATTAAAGGAAAAAAAGGAGGAAGTCAGATAAATGTCCAAAGAATATTTGACCACAAGTGAAATTGCAGGACCATTAATGATTGTTCAGAATGTTAAAGATGTTAAATATAATGAACTTGTTGAAATAACTTTAAAAAGTGGAGAAAAAAGAAGAGGCCAGGTTATGGTTGCTGAAGAAGACAAAGCATTGATAGAACTATATGAACCATCTATAGGAATAGATCCAAAAGAAGCAAGAGTAAAATTTACAGGTAAAGGACTTGAAGTTCCTGTATCAAAAAACATTCTTGGAAGAATTTTCAATGGATTTGGTGAGCCAATTGATGATGGTCCAAAAATTATACCAGATGATTTAAGAGATATTAATGGAAACCCAATAAATCCTTATTCAAGAGATTATCCAAATGAATTTATTCAAACAGGAATTTCTGCAATAGATGGTTTAAATACTCTTGTTAGAGGACAGAAACTTCCAATTTTTTCAGGTAGCGGATTACCTCATTCACATCTTGCTGCTCAAATTACAAGACAATCAAAAGTTTTAAAAACAGGTGAACAATTTGCTGTTGTTTTTGCAGCAATGGGAACAACTTTTGAAGAAGCAAACTTTTTTATCAATGATTTAAAAGAGACAGGAGCATTAAGTAAAGCAGTTCTTTTTATAAATCTTGCCAATAACCCAGTTATAGAAAGAATAGCACTTCCAAGAACAGCACTTACAGTAGCAGAATATCTTGCTTTTGATCTTGATATGCATGTTCTTGTAATTTTAACAGATATGACTAACTACTGTGAAGCATTAAGAGAAATTTCAGCAGCAAGAAAGGAAGTCCCAGGTAGAAGAGGTTATCCTGGTTATATGTACACTGACCTTTCATCTATTTATGAAAGAGCAGGTAGAATAAAAAATAAAAATGGTTCTATAACACAAATACCAATAGTAACAATGCCTGAAGATGATAAAACACATCCAATACCTGATTTAACAGGATATATTACTGAGGGCCAGATCTTTTTGTCAAGAGAACTTTATAAAAAAGCGATATATCCTCCAATAGATGTAAGACCATCTCTTTCGAGATTAAAAGATAGAGGAATAGGAAAAGGTAAAACAAGAGAGGATCATAGTGATTTAATGAATCAATTATATGCCGCCTATTCAAGAGGTAAGAATGCTGAAGAACTTGCTAAAATTCTTGGTGAAACAGCACTAACAATTGTTGATAGAATATTTGTAAAATTTGCTGAAAAATTTGAAAAAGAATTTGTAAATCAGGGTGAATATGAAAATAGAAATATCGAAGAAACTCTTGATATTGGATGGAAACTTCTATCAATGATTCCTGTTCCTGAATTGAAGAGAGTAAGAGAAGAATACATTGAAAAATATCTAAAAAGATTTGTTTTAGAGGAAAAATAGATGAAATTAAGAGTTAATCCAAATAGAATGGTTCTTCTCACACTAAAAAAGAGACTTCAAGTTGCAATAAGAGGTCATAAACTCCTTAAAGATAAACTTGAAGGTATGATTAAAGAATTTGTTTCAAATATAAAAGATTTTAAAGAAAAAAGTAAAAATATAGATGATGAATTTTTGAATCTTGAAAGACTTTTACTATTTTCATCATCACAACTTGGAAAAGAAAAATTGGAAATTCTATCAAAACCAAGAGTTAAAATAAATGTTGAATTTGAAAAGAAGAATGTTATGGGAGTTACAGTCCCTGAAATTAAATATAATTTTGAAGGTAATCCATTTAACTATCCTATGGAAATTTCTAATTTTGAATATGATTTACTTAATCAGGGATTTATTAATTTTTTAAAAGATCTACTCGATTATGGTGAAAAATTGAAACTTCTTGAAGAACTTGCAATAGAGATAGAAAAAACAAGAAGAAGAGTTAATGCTCTTGAATATGTTTTAATTCCATCTTTACAGGAGACAATAAAATTTATAAAAATGAAACTTGATGAAATTGAAAGAGAAACTCACGGAAGATTAACAAGAATAAAAGAAATAATAAGAGGGGAGATTGAAAGATAATCTCCCCTCTATTTATAACTAAATTTTATATTTTGACAGATCTATCAATTTACCATTTCTTATTACATATTTAGGTTCTCTATGATATCTTAACGCTTCAAGAACATTATCTTCATTTAAAATAACTAAATTTGCATCATTTCCTTCTTCAAGTTTATGATTTTTTAAACCAATTGCTCTACCTGCATCAATTGTTATCATATCATACAATTTTTCCATATCTTCTTTTGTTGTCATCCATAAAATATGAGAGACAAGAAATGCAACTTCAAGTTGATTGTTTCTACCATATGGATAATAAGCATCAGAGATATCATCCTGTCCTAAAACAACAAGAGCACCTTCTTCAATCATTTCTTTAACTCTTGCATGTAATGGTCCAGTATGAGGATCGCTTACAACACCAACTTCACCTTTTTTTAGAAGATTTACAAGTTTCATAAAATAAGGAGTTGGATAAAATTGCATTGCTCTTGCATGATGCGCAAGAACCCTACCATTAAAACCTTCTTTTATAGTTTTAAGTGTTAACATTTCAAGTGTTTTAAGTGTTGGGTCTCCAGCATCATCAACAAGCATAGAGATTCCTCTATCATATTTTTTTGCAAGTTCAAACATTTTATCTATATGAATTTTTTCATCTTCTTCTGTATATTCTATCCATGGAATTCCACCGACAAGATCTGCACCCATTTTTAAACTTTCCTCAACAAGTTCATATGCTCCTTTTTCTCTAACAACTCCATCTTGAGGAAAAGCAACTACCTGAAGATCAACGACTCCTTTAAATTCATCTTTAACTTTAAGTAAAGCCTTAACACCTTCAAGTTTTGCCTTAGAATCAACATCAGCGAATCCTCTGACATGTGTAACTCCGTAATTAATTGCATGAGTCAATGCTTTTCTTACATTTGGAACTATCCATTTTTCATCATATTTTGATTTAATCAATGATGCAAGTTCTATAGCAGTCATTGCCTTTCCCATTTCAGAACCATGATAATCTTTAAGAGCCTCTTCCTCCATCATCATAAATGTATAAACTTTACAAAGATGTAGATGTGGATTAACAAAAGATTCTGTAACTAATTTACCCTCTGCATCAATCTCTTTTTCTCCTTTATCACTTATTTTTTGTGAGATTTTTTCTATTTTTCCATTTTTAATGCCTAAAGAGAATAAACCATCCTTTTTTCTTAATTTTGCATTTTTAATTAAGATGTCAAACATTAAAAACCTCCTTTATTTTTCTTTTAAATATCTTTGAGAAAGTTTTGCACCATCAAGAATTGATTCATATCCTGTGCATCTACATAAATGTTTTGATAGGGCATCAATTATTTCTTCTTCTGTTGCATTAATATTTTTATTGAAAAGAGAATATAGTTCCATTATAATTCCAGGAGTACAAAATCCACATTGCACAGCACCTGAATCAATCATTGCTTTTTGTATTGGATGAAGTTCACCATTCTTTGTTAAACCCTCAATTGTTATAACCTCGGCACCATTCAATTTTTTAGCAGAATAAATACAACTTTTAACAGCCTCTCCATTAACTATTACTGTGCAAGCGCCACATGTACCATCATCACAACCTCTTTTTGCTCCTGTTAAATTTATTTTTTCTCTTAAAATGTCAAGTAAAGATTCATGTCCTTCAATTTCAATAGTTTTGTTGATACCATTAACTTTAAAAGAAATTATTTCCATATTAAACTCCTGTCTTTTCTTTTATTCTATCTTTTATTAATTCAAGAATTTTTTCTCTTGAAACTGGAACTTCATATAAATCAACTCCAATTGCATCATATATTGCATTTAAAATTGCTGGTGCCACTCCAAGAACTGGATGTTCTCCAATACCTCTTGCTCCATATGGTCCTATTGATTCTGGAGTTTCAATAAAAACAACTTCATATTTTTTTGGCATCTCTTTTATTGTTGGGAATCTATAGGTTGAAAAGTGAGGATTAATTAACCTTCCATCTTTATCAAATTTCAACTCTTCATATAGAGTACCACCTATTCCTATCATAACACCACCAACAATTTGACCTCTTAATTGAACTGGATTAATAACCCTTCCGATATCAAATGCTGAAGCAAAATTATCAATTATAATCTCTCCTGTTTTTTTATCTATTCTTATTTCACAACCTTGAGCGCCAAATGTGTAAGAAACACCAAGATTTCCCTGACCTGTTTCTGGATCAGGGTTAGAATATCTTGGAAGTCTTGCATCAGCAGTAGCCTGAACAACTTCTCCAACTGTAATACCATCTTCATGCATATATCCTCTAACAAGATCAACAACTTTAACAAATACATTTGGATTGTGTTTAAGAAATATTTTTTCACCATCATATTCAAGCATATCTTTATCAACTCTTAAAGCAAAGGATGCATTTTCAATTAATTTATCAATTGCTCTTTCACATGCTCTAATTAATGCTCTACCGCCTTGAACTGTAAACATTGAACCAATTGTTTGCCATTCCCATGGTGAATATTGTGTATCAATTTCTGTGTAAACATGAATTCTATCTGGTGAAATTTTTAAAGTTTCTGCTGCTATCTGTTGAACTACAGTTCTCAATCCCTGTCCAACTTCAGCACCACCCATATTAACCGATACACTTCCATCTCCATTAAACTTTACATAACAACCTTTTGATGAATGTGGTGCTCCTTTTGGTGCTTTTACAACTGCTGCAAAACCTCTTCCATAAAAATAATTTTCATCTTCTTTTGGTTTCTCTTTTTCAAAAATTAAACTTTTTACAGCATCAGAACATTTTTTTACATCTCCATAATCTTCATTCACAACTTCATCTGTAGCAAATTTTTTATTTTTTGTTAAATAATTTTTCTCTCTAAGTTCAAAAATATCCATATCAAGTTTTCTTGCTAACATATCCATTAATCTCTCAATTGCAAAATGTGCATACTGGTATCCATAACCTCTAAAAGCACCAACTGGTGGAGTATTTGTATATACTGTATAACCTTCACATAATGCATATGGAAATTCATAAACTCCTACAGTATGAGTTGCTGCCATAGTTATATTTACACCTGTATCTGCATATGCTCCTGTTGAGTGATAAACTTTTGATTGAATGAAGACAAGAGAGCCATCCTTTTTTGCTCCAATTTTCATTTTTATTCTAACTCCGTGACCAATGAGTGTACTTGTATAATCTTCTTTCCTGCTTGCCACCCATTTTACAGGATAACCTTTTACATGACTTGCAATATATGCTACTGTTTGTTCAATTGTAACATCAGATTTGTATCCAAAACATCCACCTATTTCAGGTATATGAACCCTTACATCACTTGCAGGAATTCCATAAGTTCTTGCAAGATCATCCTGTATAATTGCAGGGCAGATTGATGAAGACCATACCTCTATTGTGTTGTCTTCATGAAACCATGCAATAGTTCCATGAGGTTCAATTGCACTTGAAGACCCAAATTTATAATTAAATTCACCTTCAACGACAACTTCTGCTTCTTTTAATGCTTTTTCAAAATCACCTTTTTTTAGAACATAATAATTTGCAATATTTGTTTTTGGTATAGGTTTGTATGATGGTAGATGCCAATATTCTCCATTTTTTTCATGTATTAAAACTGCATCTTCTTTCAATGCATCAAGTGCATCAGTATAAACAGGAAGTTTTTCATATTCAACCTTAATTTTTTTTACCGCTTGTTTTGCATGGTAAGGTGAATCAGCAATAACTGCAGCAACTGGTTCTCCAATATATCTAACTTTATCAACTGCCATTGGATATCTATCTCTTATGCAATCACCATAAGTGAATTTACAATTTTTTCCAGTTACAACTTTTACAACACCTTCACTTTTTTCTGCTTCTTCAGTATCAATAGTTAGAATCTTTGCATGTGCGTAAGGAGGTGTTAAGATTGCAGCATATAACATATTCGGAATTTTAATATCATCAAGAAAAATTGCCTTACCTGTAACCTTTGCTACAGCATCAGGTCTTTTTAAATTTTTACCAATATAATTAAAATCACTCATATATCACCTCCGATTGGCTTAATTAAATTATAACAAAATATTTTAATTATTTTTTATTTGTAATTATTGATAAATTTTTTATTAGTTTTTTTAAATCATTTGGTGTTTCTCTTGGATCTGGTTTTAAAAGAAGAAATATAACATTTGTTTCTCTTGTATATCCAATATGTCTTATATTATGAAAATCCATTGATCTTTTTACCAATCTTTCAAGATTTTCTATATCTTCTCTATTTTTATAAAAAATATAAAATTTGCTTCCATCATAATTAACTATTTCTCTTTTATAAGTTTCCATATTATCTAATTGAGGACCCAAAAAATAAAAATTCTTTTTGATTATATGAGCATCAAACCCCAATTTATGTTTCAATCTCAATAGAATATATAATCTATCATGCTTTCTTGTTAATAATGATATTGGAAAATATAATAAACTCTGTCTTGGAAGAAGAGTTAAAGACATTTGTATCTGTTTTACAAATTCATCTTCAATATCATATTGAACTTTAAAACCTACATAACCACCTATATATGTATATAATTTATCTTTTGGTTTTAAATTCTCCTCAAAACCTTTTATATAATATCTCATCAAAATTACATTTAATTTCCTTCCCTGAAAAAATTGTAATGATACAACTCCACCGAAAATAAGGATAAGTAAAATTATTTCTCCTTGTGACATTAAAAATCTTCCTTTCCGCTTACAACTATTACTTCTGTAAAGCCCTCGCTGTTTAATAAATCCACAATCTTTTTTGAAAGAGAATTCATTATATATGTTGAAATGAATATATAACTTGGTGAAAAATAATCTGGATATAATTTTTTTAATCTAATTATTATTCTTGTAAAATCAATTTCAATTTCTCTAACGAAATCTCCAGTGATTAGATCTAAACCAGTAGTTGGTTCTTCTATTTTTGATAAAATCTTTTTTACTTTTTTTATTATATCTTCATCACCAATAGTTCTCATACTGATAAATAATTATCATAAAATTTTAATAATTCTTCAATACCTCTTGGTGATTGTGAAAGCAGTGGAATATCTTTAATATTTATATTTTTTATCTCTTCTTTCATCCTACCTATTACTCTATCCTGTTCAGAAATTTTTCCTTTAATAACTTCTGGTGGGTTTTCACAAATTAGATATTTATTTAGATATATATTATTAACTTTTATATTGAAATTATTCAATGACTCAATAATCCTTTTTGTTTCAAACAATGCAAGATCTTCGGGCATTGTAACAATATTTATTTTTGTTGCATCTGATTGAAAAATTCTCATTAACTCTTCCATCTCTTTACTGTATTTAACAAGTTCAATCATTATTTGATCTTTTTTCTCATCAGATGTCAATGTTATAACTTCATCTTCCAAAACTGCTTCACTTTTTCCTTTTACATTTTCTACCATTTTTCTTCTATCAAGAATTCTTTTTCTTATATTCATTAATCTTTTTGACCAGAGTAGAGTTAATCTTGGTAATGCAAGAACTCTTGTTGTTATTCCTGTTGGCGGAGTATCAAATATTAAACCATCATAATTTTCTGAATTCAAAAATTTTTTAATTGATTCAAGAACAGCATATTCTTCAATTCCGGGAGAATATCTTAAGATATCAAAGTATCTATCAAGATTAAAACTACTAAGATATCTATATGTATTTTTTAAATTAGTTGCTAAATCATTTAAATATTCTTTAATCATTTTTTCAAGATCAACTTCTGTTGCAAATAAATTATCTGTTATCTTTTTTATTTTATTGGAAAGTTCAATATCAAAAGCATCACCAAGATTGTGTGCTGGATCAAGAGATGCAATTAAAAATTTTTTATTTTTGTTATAATTTGAAATTCCAACACTAAAACTTGCCGATATTGTTGTTTTTCCAACCCCTCCTTTGCCAAGAAAAAAATAAATATCCATAAAAACTCCTTTAATCTATATCAAACATTCCTGCTGTTTCGGCAAAAGCATCATCAAGATTTTTACTTCTTTTTAACATTACATAAATTTCTTTTTGCATAAAAGGTAAAATTCTTAAAATAATGCCAGTTGGTGGTGATGGGATACCAGCAAAGGTACCCATTGTTAGAAGTGCAAAAATATTTTCAGTTTCCTCTAATTCTTTTTCAATAAGGGAGGTCGAAACCTCCCTTAAACCAATATCCAATCCTTTAAATGTCTTTTTCAGGAGGTCAAAGAGTTTTTTCATAATTTTTACTTTGTTTCTGCTTCAGGCAATGGACCCTTTCTCCATCCACCCAAAAAGTCAGTAACGAGAATAACATTAAGAGCAAGCATTATAACTGTAAATCCACCAAGCATATATTTGTTGAAAGCAACTTTAATTGCTGGAACTGCTACAATAAGATACCAAATTAAACCTATTGTTACTGTTATCCATAAGAAAATAGCAGGTATGAGAACTGCCATCTGCCATGCTGGTTTTGCTTTTTGAACTCTTTTAACCCAGATAGCAGCAGTTATCATTGCAATTGATGCAAGTAACTGGTTAGAACCAGCAAATCCTGGCCATAAAACTGTATAACTTCCACCCCAGATCAAAAGAAGTCCTAAACCTGCTGCAATTATTGAACCAACCCATTTATCTGCAATGAATTTATAAAATCCTTCACTTACTTTTTTAACTGGTTCCCAGATTTCACCCCATGCATATCTTGCCAATCTTACAGAAGTATCAAGTGTTGTTAAAACAAATGCTGAAACCCATAAACCTGCAAATGTACTACCAACTTTCTCTGAAAGACCAACTGCTGTTGTCATCTTTCCAAATGAAGATGTCATTACACCAAGTGCTCCACCAACAGCATTCGCTGCTTTTAAGTAATTATTTCCAAGATATACTTTGTCAGTCATAAGTAAATTCAAATCTACTTTAAGATCTGTTAACTTGGCTGAAACTCCCTGGAAAACAGTCATTCCAAATGCTGCAATAGATGTAATAACTAAAGTTGATAAGAATCCTTCTGTAAACATACCTCCATATCCAACAAAAAGACCTGATAATTCATTATCAAGTTGTTTTGAACTTGTTCCAGATGCAACAATTGAATGGAATCCAGATAGTGCCCCACAAGCAATAACAAGTGGAACTGTTGGCCAGAATGGTGATGGTTTTCCTCCAACTGTTATAGCATTAAAGATTGTAAATGCTGGCCAATTGAATCCTTTAAATGCAAATACTGCTGCAAAAAGGCCTAAAATAAGCCCTGCCCAGAGAATATAAGCATTAAGATAATCTCTTGGTTGAAGAAGTATCCAAACTGGGAGAGCAGATGCAAGAATACAATAAACGAATAGAATTATATACCATGTCTTTGCATCTGTAATTTTTATGAAAGGAAAAACATATCCTATATATATACATATAATAAGCATAATAATTCCTATTATTGAAGCAACTGAAAATGGTAATTTTGTTCTATAAAGTAAAATTCCTTCTATTAATGCTATAAATATGAAAAGAACAGAAGCAGTTGCAATTGAGGGATCTTTTACTGCAAGTCCAGTAAATACTCCCATAAATGCAGAAATAACAAGAAGAAGTGCAAAATAGATGAAAAGTTCAAAAGAGTATTTTGTTCTTGCTGTCATTAATTTTCCAGAAACCCATTGAATTGATTTACCATCATATCTAACTGAAGCCATTAAAGCAAGGTAATCATGAACACTTCCAATAAATAGATTACCAAGCCAAACCCAGAGAAGTCCAGGTAGCCAACCCCATGCCATTGCTATCGCAGGACCTGTAATTGGACCTGCTCCTGCAATTGATGCAAAGTGGTGTCCATAAAGAACCCATGGTTTTGCAGGAACATAGTCAACATTATCCCTTAATTTAACAGCAGGAGTTGGTCTATTTGGGTCTGCTTTTACAACTTCTCTTTCTAACCTTTTACCATAAATAAAATAGAAAAAAATATAAAATGCTGCCCCTACTAATGCAATTAAAGCAGTCATTTTTTAATACCTCCTTTTAAAAATTTTCAAAGAGCATAACTCTCTGACCTCCAAAAAATATTATAACACTTTTTTATATTTCTTCGAAAATTTCAGGTAGATCATTTTCAAAAAGAATCGCATCATTGGGTTTTAAAAATTTCTTTAAATATTCATTTGCTTCAAAAAAATTTTTAAAGACAAAAACATTTTCTTTTCTAAAATTTTTGTTTATTATTCCTTCATAAATTGATTTTGTTCTTTTACCTCCAACAAGAAAGATATAATCAACTTTATCTACCATATATTCACCAAATTTTTTATTCTCTTCATATTCTTTTTTTCCTAAATCTATAAATCCTGGTGTTATTATTATTTTTCTTCCTTTATTATAAGTTGATAAAAGATCTAATGCCATCCTTGCTCCAACTGGATTTGAATTATATGCATCATCTATGACTATTAAATTTCCACTTTCAATAACATTCAATCTATGTGGTGCAGGTTTAAGATTTTTTATATAGTTTGAAATATCATTTAAAGATAATCCCATTTTATAAGCAACACAGGATGCAATAATAATATTTCTTAAACTTTCTTTTCCTATTATTTTTGTTTCGCAAAGAATTTCCTGATTACCAAAATTTAATATTAATTTTGAACCATATAAATTTGTTTCTATTATCTTTCCATAAAAATCCGATTCTTTTTCAATAGAACACTTTTTAATTTTTGAATTACTATATTTTGATAAATATTCATCATCTCCATTTAATACAATTAACTCACAATTTTCACTTTTTAATGAATAACTAATGAAATGATCAATTTCTTTATATATTCTATCCTCTTTACCAAACTCTTCAAGATGCTGTATTCCAACAGATGTAACAACTGAAATATTTGGTTCAATTAACTTTAATAACCTTTTAAAACCACCAACCTCATTTTCCGCAAGTTCAACAATAAAAATTTTATCCTCTTCATTCAAATTTTTTCTAATTACCTTTGTTATACCCATTGCTGTATTATAACTTTCAGGTGTCATATAAGTTTTAAATTTTTCTTGAAGCATCTGATTTATAAAAAATTTAGTACTTGTTTTTCCATAACTTCCAGTTATTGCTATTATAAATGGTTTTAATTTTTTTATTTTTTTAATAGCATCATTGAAATAGTAATTATTTATAATTTTTTCAAAAGGTAAAATCAATAAATTCAATAAAAGAATAAAGAAAGGAAGAATAGTTAAATAAATAGGTATTAAAATAAATATGTAATTTTGAAAATATAAATATGTTAAAAAGGTTAATAAAATAAAAGAAATTATATTTAAATATAAAATTCTATTCAATCTTTTTGTAAAAACTAAACCTTTCTTTGATAATTTTTTTCTTTTTTTATATATCTGATAATTTTGAATCAATAATAAAAAAATGATAAAAATTGAAAATAGTTTAATGAAATAATTTAAAAAGATATTTTTATTTATAAAAAGAAAAATTAAATTTAATAGAATTATAAAGATTAATAAATAGTTTTTTAATAGATAAGATGAATAGTTTTTCTTAATCCACCTTAAAAATTTAAAATTAAAATATTCAAGAATCTGTAAAACCTGAAGATGCCATAATAAATTAATTAAAAAAAATAAAAAAGATAATATTATGAAAATAAAATTAAATGAATAATTAAATATTACTTCCATATATTTCCTCTAAAAAAGATTCTATAGAGTTTAAAACTTTAATTAAATTATCAAGAAATGGAAAATGCCCTGCGTTTTTAATGATGACAAGTTTAGAATTTTTGATTAAACTGTTCATTATATAGGCATGTTTAACAGGTAATTCTTTATCCTTTTCTCCCCATATGATTAATGTCTTAGTTTTTATATCTTTTAAATATGAAGTCAAGTCTTCATTTACTACTTTAACAAGAGTTTCTCTCATAACACCTTTTTGTGATTTATAATCAGTTGAACCAAATATATTTCTCAATTTATCTAAAAATTTTTCTTGATTTTTACCTTTGATTGTTTTTAATACCATCTTTTTTAAAAATTTAAATGTAGATTCACTGATTTTCTGTTTCACCTTCTTTTTTTCTCTAATGCCAGCACTATCAATCAATATTAAACTTTTTAATTCAATAGGATTTTCTTTTGCTATTCTAATTCCAATTCTTCCTCCAAAAGAGTGACCAATAATTGTGTAATTTTTTAAATTTAAGTGGTTAATGAATTTTAAAATTATATTTTTATAATCTTCACCATTTAAAGATTTTAAAGGAATATCACTTCTTCCAAATCCTGGTAAATCTAAATTAATAACATAGTAGTTATTTTTTAAATAATTATATAAAGGATATAAGGAATCTGAATTTGCTCCCCAACCATGTAATAAAATTACTGGATAACCATTTCCATCAATATTGTAAAAAATTTTTAATCCATCAATTTCAACAAACATTTATAAACTATGTCCTTTTAACTCCTCTTATATCTTGAAGAAGAACATCTGTATCTATTGATGTAATATTTTTATTTTTATCTTCATATATTTCATAGGCAAGATTTATTAAATTATCAATCAGATTTGTAAATGGAATTCCAGATGCTTCCCAGAGATAAAAAGATATTGCTCCAGGCATTGTATTAATCTCATTAACATAAACTTTCTCAGAAGAACTATCCATCAAAAAATCTATTCTTGCTATTCCCTTGCAATCAATTGCTTTGAAGGCTTTTATTGCCAAATCCTGTATCTCTTTAGTTTTTATATCTGAAATATTGGCAGGTATGATATGACCAAATTTTTTTATAAAATTATCACTTTTTGATTTATATTTTGATTCATAATCAAGAAAATCTTTACTTGATTTTACTTCTTCACATACTGATGCAATTGGCTCATCATTACCTAAAACTGAGCAATTTATCTCTCTTAAATTTTCAATTGATTCTTCAAAGATTATTTTTCTATCATAATATTTTGCAATTTCAACTCCTTTAATTAGACTCTCTCTATCATATGCTTTTGTTATGCCAATACTTGAACCTAAATTTGCTGGCTTTATAAATAATGGATAATTTATTTTCTCTTCAACCATTTTAATCACATTTTCCTTTTCATTTTCCCATTCTTCTCTTTTTATCCATAAATGATTTACTATTGGTAAATTGTTTGCTTTAAAAATTTCTTTCATTAAAACCTTATCCATACCCAATGCAGAAGATGCTACATCTGCACCAACATATGGTATATTTAACATTTCAAAAATTCCCTGTATCTTGCCATCTTCACCATAAGTTCCATGTATTGTACTGAATGCGATATCAATCTCTATCTTTTTATTAAAAATTGATTCTAATTCAAAAATCAATTTATTTTTGCTATTCAATTTTAAATTTACTATCTTCTGTGAATTTTTTGGTATAAGAGATAAATTCCTGAAATTTTTTATATCTTTTAAATAATCACCAGTAAAAAATTCTCCACTTTTACTTATATAAACAGGAATAATTTCATATTTTTCTTTATCAATTGCATTTAAAACCTGCATAGCAGTTATTATTGATATTTCATGTTCAACTGATTTTGAACCAAAAAATAAACCAACTTTTCTCTTCATATCTCTAAATTATTTTAACATAAAATTATCCTTTTAAATATAAAAAAATTTATTTATATAGTAAAATTAATTTAATAATAGGAGGAATTTATGGATATTAAAGATTTACTGAAAAAAGGAATGCAAAATGAAAATGAAGCAAAAAGGTTTTATTTCAATCTTTCAAATAGAGTGATAAATGAAAAAATCAAGAAAAGATTGATTAAACTTTCGCAAGAAGAAGAAAGACATGAAAATTCCTTAAGAAAAATCTATTTCAAATTATTTAAGGAAGATATAAAACCAATTGATAGTTTTAAAGAAAATCCTGAATTTACAGAGTCAACTCAAGAACTTGGAAAAGATGTTAAGACAATTGATATTGTTAAGATAGCACTTCAATCTGAAATGAATGCCGTTAAATTCTACTCAAAAATGATAAATGAAATTGTTGATGGAAGAGATAAAAGAGTTGTGAATTCAATAATTAAAATGGAAAAAGGTCATCAGGATATTTTAAGAAGAGAATATGAAGTATTGAAAAAAAGTGATTACTGGACAAATCCAACTATGGAAAATCTTGGAGATTTAAGATTATAACATCTTAAAAATTTATTAAAAGGTTGTAAAATAGTATAATATATTTTAATTTTTAGGAGATTTATTATGTTTTCTATTGAAGAACAACTTAAAACAATTAAAAAAGGCACTCTTGAAATTATCAATGAAAATGAGTTAATTGAGAAACTAAAAAAAGGTAGACCATTAAGAGTTAAACTTGGTGTCGATCCAACTTCTCCTGATATTCATTTAGGTCATACTGTTGTTTTGAATAAACTCAGAGATTTTCAAATTTTAGGTCATCAAATAATATTGATTATTGGAAGTGGTACTGCAGTTATTGGTGATCCTTCTGGTAGAGATAAAACAAGAAGTTTATTAACTATTGATGAAATTCAAAGAAATGCAAAATATTATAGTGAACAGGCATTCAAAATTCTTGATAAAGAAAAAACAGAAATTAGATTTAATGGTGACTGGTTATTGCCTTTAAATTTAAGTGAAATAGTTTCACTCTGTTCACATTTCACTGTTGCAAGAATATTAGAAAGGGATGACTTTTTTAATAGATATAAAAGTGGAACTCCAATATATCTTCACGAACTTCTATATCCAGTAATGCAAGCATATGATTCAATAGTTATTGATGCTGATATTGAACTTGGAGGAAGCGATCAAAAATTTAATCTATTATGCGGAAGAGAGTTACAAAAAGAACTTGGCAAAGAGGAACAAATAGCAATATTAATGCCAATATTAAGAGGTATTGATGGCGAAAAAAGAATGGGGAAAAGTTTAGGTAACTATATTGGTATAAATGAAACTCCAAAAGAGATGTTTGGAAAAATAATGAGTATACCTGATCATTTAATAATTGAATATTTTGAACTATTAACAAATATCTCTCCAATGGAAATAGAGGAATATAAAAAGAGAATGGAAGAGGGTGAAAACCCTATGAAATATAAATTGAGACTTGCAAAAGAGATTGTTACAAGATACCACTCTAAAGAAGATGCTGATAAAGAGGAGGAAGAATTTTTAAAGGTTTTCAGTAGAAAAGAAATTCCTGAAGATATTGAAACTTTTATAATTGATAAGGAAGAAATAGATCTTCTTGATTTTTTAAAAGAGAAAAATATAATTTCATCAAAAAGCGAAGGTAGAAGAATTTTTGAACAGGGTGGAATATATATTAATAATGAAAGATACTCTGATTCATCTTTTAAGGTAAAAATTGATAGAGAGATTATTTTAAAAATTGGTAAAAGAAAATTTATTAAGGTGGTTAAAAAATGATTAAAGGACCAAAAGGTGCTCCTGACATTTTACCAGAAAAAAGTAAAAGTATAAGAGTTGTTATAGATAAAATTATAAAAATTGTTGAAAATTTTGGCTATAAAGAGATAATTCTTCCAATTTTTGAACATTCAGAAGTTTTTGAAAGAACTGTTGGAGAAGAAACTGATATTGTTGAGAAGGAGATGTATACATTTTATGATAAAAGTGGAAGAAAACTCTCATTAAGACCAGAAGGAACAGCACAAACTGTAAGAGCATATTTAGAAAATAATTTCAAAACACTTCCTCAACCTGTTAAACTTTTTTATTTTGGCCCTATGTTCAGATATGAAAGACCTCAAAAGGGAAGATTCAGGGAGTTTTATCATTTTGGTATAGAAGCCATTGGAGAAGATAAACCTGAACTTGATGTTGAAGTTATTTTTATTTCATTTCAAATTTTAAAATCACTTGGCTTAAAGAATCTAAAAGTCACAATAAACTCAATTGGAGATATTCAGGATAGAAATATATATAAGGAAAAACTGAAATCTTATTTAAGAAAAAGATATGATGAATTGTGCGAGGATTGTAAAAGAAGATTAGAAAAAAATCCTTTAAGGGTTTTAGATTGTAAAAAAGAGAGTTGTATCAATGTAACAAATGATGCTCCAAAAATTATTGAACATCTATCTATTGAAAGCAAAAATCATTTTGAAAAAATTCTCTCAATGCTTGAAAGTTTAAATATAGAATATGAAATAAACAATAGACTTGTCAGAGGACTTGATTATTATAACAGAACAGTTTTTGAAGTTTTTTCAAGTGATCTTGGTGCTCAAAATGCTGTTCTTGGTGGGGGAAGATATGATTATTTAAGTGAATATTTGGGAGGAGAAAAAATACCTGGAGTAGGTTTTGCAATAGGTATTGAAAGATTAATAATGATTCTTGAAAATAAAAATATTGTACCAAAAGATGAAAAAAATGTAATTTTTGTCTCACCATTATCAAAGGAATATTATGAAGAAACATTCAATTTTTATATAAATTTAGGAAGTTCAAATTTTTCTGTTTATTTTCCATACAATTTTAAAAATATAAAAACATCAATAACAAATTCATTGAAAATGAACATTAACTATATGATAATTTATGGAGGAGATGAATTAAAAAATGGATTTGTAATATTTAAAGATTTGAAAAAAGAGAAACAGGAATTGATTAAAATTGAAAATTTATATAATTTTTTAAATAATTTTGGAGGATTTTGATGTTAAGAAGTAAATATTGTGGAGAGATAACAGAAGAAGATATTGGTAAAACTTTAACCATATGTGGATGGATTAAAACGATAAGAAACCTTGGTGGATTAATTTTCTTTGAAGTAAGGGATAGAACTGGATTTGTTCAAGTTGTTGTAGATTCTAATCAAAAAAATATTTTTGAAACTGCAAAAAAAATTGGGAATGAATGGGTAGTTAAAATTACTGGAAATGTTAGAGAAAGACCAAAAGAAAATATAAATGAAAACATAAAAACAGGGAGAATAGAGATTTCTTGTAATGATCTGGAGATAATAAACGAATCTTTGCCTTTACCATTTGAAATAGATAGTAATGAAGAAATAAATGAAATCTTGAGATTAAAATACAGGTTTTTAGATTTTAGAAGAGAAGAGATGAAAAATAATCTTTATACAAGATTTAAAATATCAACACTTATAAGAGAGTTTTTGAATAGTGAAGGTTTCTGGGAAGTTGAAACACCAATTCTTACGAAAAGCACTCCTGAAGGAGCAAGAGATTTTTTAGTTCCATCAAGAATAAGTCCTGGAAAATTTTATGCTCTTCCACAATCTCCTCAACTTTTCAAACAGATATTAATGATTTCTGGCATTGATAAATATTATCAAATTGCAAGATGTTTTAGAGATGAAGATTTGAGGGCAGACAGGCAACCAGAATTTACTCAAATTGATATTGAAATGTCATTTATAGATGAAGAGGATATATACAGTTTGATAGATAGACTATTTAAAAAATTATTTAAAGAGATATTAAATATAGACCTTATAACCCCATTATTAAGAATGAGTTATTTTGATGCAATGGAAAAATATGGAATAGATAAACCTGATTTAAGGTTTTCTCTTGAAATAAATGATTTTACAGATATTTTTAAAGAAAGTAATTTTACTCTTTTTAAAAATAACATCGAAAAAAGTGAAAAAATTAAAGGTTTAATTCTTAAAAATATAATTATTTCAAGAAAAGAAAAGGATGAAATCGAAAATTTAGTAAAAGAAAATGGAATTCCTGGATTAATTGCTTTTAATATAGATAAAAAAATAAGTTCGCCATTAAATAACTATATAAATGATGAAGAATTAAATAAACTAAAAAATGTTCTTGAGCCAAATGATACAGTTATATTTTTTATTGGTAGTGGTGAAGAGTTTCTCGAAAAGATTGGAAAAATCAGAATTGAATTAGCAAAAAAATATAATTTAATAAATTATAAAGAACACAAATTATTATGGGTAAATGAATTCCCATTATTTGAATGGAATAAAGACGAAAATAGATGGGATTCAAAACATCATCCATTCACATCACCTAAATTGGAACACATTGAACTACTTGATAAGGATCCATCAAAAGTTCTTGCAAGAGCATATGATATTGTGATGGATGGTTATGAAATAGGTGGTGGTAGTATTAGAATTAGTAATATTGAACTTCAGAAAAAAATATTTAAATTACTCGGATATTCTGAAAAAGAAGTTGAAGATAGATTTGATTTTTTCATAAATGCTCTCAAATATGGTACTCCAATCCATGGAGGTATTGCTCTTGGTTTAGATAGAATAGTTATGTTATTTATCAATGGAGATAGTTTAAGAGATGTTATACCATTTCCAAAAACTCAGAAAGGAACATGTCCCTTAACAAATGCTCCTAATGAAGTATCTATAAAACAGTTGAAAGAATTAAAAATAAAAATAGAGGATTAAAAATAAGATCTTTATATTTTGTTATAATTAAATTGTGAATTTAATAGTTACTCATTCAACAGCAGATTTTGATGCTCTCGCTTCATTAGTACTTGCAGGGAAAATTTTCCCTGATTCTGTTTGTTTAATACCATCTTTTTCTTCATCTGTCTATTCATTTTTTTCATTATATGGTAATCTATTCGATAATTTAAAAAATTTAAAAGATATTGACCTATCAAAAATTGATAGAGTGATTATGGTTGATACTCAATATCCAGATAGAATTACAGGATTAAAAGAGTTTATAGAAAAACATCCTAAAGTTTTAATAATAGATCACCATTACCCTGATGAAGAGGTTAAAATTAATGCAAAGAGAATTGTTAAAGAAGTTGGTTCAACTGTCTCCATTCTTGTTCATATGATAAAGAATAAGAATATTAACATTAAACCAATTGAAGCATCTTTATTTGCTCTTGGTATTTATGAGGATACAGGAAACTTATTATTCATAACTACAAAACCATATGATATTGAGGCTCTTTCTTTTATCTTTAAATATAATGTTGATTTAAAAATTGTTCATAAATATCTTATAACTTATCTAACTGATACACAGAAGAGAATTTTTGAAAAAATTTTATCAAATCTTAAAGTTAATGAAATAAATGGTTATAAAATTGGAATTTCAAAGGTTAAAATATCTGAATATACTGAGGGAGTAGGATTTTTAGTTCATAAGATACTTGAACTTTTTGATCTTGAAGCAACCTTTTCAATATTAATTCTTGATAAAAAAACAATAATAATAGGAAGAAGTAGAACTGAGGAAATAAATGTTAAAAAGATATTATCCTATTTTGGAGGAGGCGGACATAAAACTGCTGCTGCAGCCAATTTTGATACCATAAAAGGTGCAAAAATTTATAGTAAATTAATTAAATTGATAAAAAGCAATATAAAAATAAAAATTTATGCAAAAGATATTATGAGTTATCCTGTAAAAACTATTGATCTTGAAAATAGTCTTGAAGAAGCAAAAAATATTATGTTAAGATTTAATTTCTCTGGATTGCCTGTAACTAAAAATGGAAAAATAATTGGAATAATAACAAGATCCGAAATCTCCAAAGTTGAACTTTTAGGATTAACTAATTTTAAAGTGAAAGATTTTATGATTGAAAAATTTATTTTTGTAACTCCAGATACATCTCTTGAAGAAATAGAAAAAATAATGGTAGAGAAAAATATTGGTAGAATTCCTGTTGTCGTTAAAGGAAAAGTAATTGGTATAATCACAAGGAGTGATATATTAAGAGGAATATATTTAAAGAGTGAAAAAACTCAGCAATATCAAATTGATGCTTCTAAAATTAATAAAATACTTGAAAAAAATCTTTCCAAAAAAACATTATCTTTAATTAAAAAAATTGGAAGAATTGCTGATAAAATGAAAATAAATGCTTATCTTGTTGGAGGTTTTGTAAGAGATATCTTTTTAAATTTAAAAACAAAGGATATTGATATAGTTATTGAAGGTGATTCAATAATTTTCTCACAGGAATTGAAGAAAGTTTTCAAAACAAATATTCACATCTACCCTGATTTTAAAACAGCAACATTAAATATAGATGATATGAGAATTGATATTGCATCATCAAGAAGAGAATATTATAAAGAACCAGCATCTTTGCCAAGAGTTGAAATGGGCGGAAATATAAAAGATGATTTATTAAGAAGAGATTTTACAATAAATACCCTTGCCATAAGTATAAATAAAAATAAATTCGGAAACTTGATTGATATATTGAATGGATTTAAGGATTTAAAAGAGAAAAAAATTAGAGTTTTACACAATTTAAGTTTTATTGATGATCCAACAAGAATATTAAGAGCAGTGAGATATTCAGCAAAATTAAATTTTAAAATAGAAAAAGAGACGAAACATTTAATAAAAAATACAATTAAAACTGGTCTTTTCACAGATGCTAAAAATACAAGGATAAAAGAGGAACTATTCTTAATTCTTAAAGATAAAAATATTGCTCTTAAAGGGTTGATATTATTGAAAAAATTAGGAGGATTAAAACTCATACACAGGAAGTTGACACTTTCAAATGAAACTATAAAGAAAGTTGAATTTTCTTTAAATATGATATCTGAACTTGATAAAAACAAAATAGATTATAATTTAGAATCAATACTATTCTTTATGTTGATAAGCGAACTCAATGATTATAATAGAAAAGAAATTATAGAGAGATGGAATTTAAGAAAAGATTTCATAAAAAATGAGATATTTTATTCAAATAAATTGGAGGATTTAAAAAAAGCAATTTCTAAATATGAAATTTATTGTAATCTTAAAAATTTGAATTTAGAGGAACTTATTTATCTATTATATAAATCAGAAAAAAAGGAAAAAGGAAAAATTAAGGAATATATATTCAATTTGTCTAAAATTAAAATTAAATTAAAAGGTAAAGATTTAATATCTTTGGGTTTAAAACCTTCAAGAGATTTTAAATATATTTTTGAAAAGGTTAAAGAAGAGGAAATAAATGGTCATCTTCATACCCTTGAGGATGAATTAAAATTTGTTATCAAAAATTTTGGAAAGGAAGGTAATAAATATGTCGTTAAATAATATTCTTGAAATTCTATTTATGTTTCCAGCAATCATTATTGCAATAGTTTTTCATGAATTTTTTCATGGATATGCTGCCTATAAACTTGGAGATAATACTCCAAAAGAATATGGAAGATTAACTCTTGATCCATTGAAACATATCGATCTTTTTGGCACTATAATTTTACCTATACTTCTTCTAATTTCTTCAAATTTTAAGGTAACATTTGGATGGGCAAAACCTGTTCCAATAAATTTTTATAGATTTAAAAAAATTAGAAGAGATCTTATAATAACATCAATTGCAGGACCACTTGCAAATATAGTTCTTGCTTTTATTTTTGGTTTAGTTTTCAGGTTTATAATTTTTCCATCACCAAAATTATCTGTATCATATTTGAATGTTTTTGTTCAATATGGTGTCGTTATCAATGTTGTATTGGCAATTTTTAATTTAATACCAATACCTCCACTTGATGGATCAAAAATTTTATTCAGTTTGATATTTAAATATCCACAGGATGTATTAAAAAATCAGAAAATTGATATTTATGGTTCATTAATTTTGATTATTTTACTCTTTTTTGGAATAATAAGTAGATTATTAAGTCCAATAATATATCAGATAGTTAATCTATTTTTATGGTCAATTTAAATTATTTCAATAATAAAGCGATATTAATAGGTTTTATCGGAGAAAAAAATAGCGAATATTTTCCTGAAGAAACTTTAGATGAATTAGAACTTCTTGCAAAAACTCTTGGTTTTATAGTTGTAAATAAAATTCTGAAAAGATTAAGGGAAATTAATCCAAAATTTTATATAGGTAAAGGTTCTCTTGAAGAGATAGTTTCTTATGCAAGAAGCCATGGAGCAAAATATTTGATTTTTGATGAGACCCTTTCATATTCACAGATAAAAAACATATCAGATTTTTCTAATTTATATATTTTGGATAGACCTCATTTAATTATTGAAATATTTGAAAAAAGAGCAAAAACAAATGAGGCTAAAATTCAGGTTGAACTTGCAAGATTAAAAACTGAACTTCCAGCAATTATAGGAATAGGAAAAAGCCTTGATCAACAGATGGGTATTACAGGTATAAGAGCAGGAAGAGGAGAAAAACTTATTGAACTAAAAAGAAGAAGTATAGAGAAAAAGATAAATTCACTTCAAAAAGAGTTAAAAAAGATAGTTAAAAGAAGAGAAGTTAGAAGAAAATTAAGAGAAAAGACAAAAATACCAATTGTTTCAATAGTAGGATATACAAATTCAGGAAAAAGCACTCTTTTCAATGCTCTCACACCAGAAGAAACATACACTGAAAATATGTTATTTGCAACTCTTGATACACTTGTAAGAAAAACCTACCTTACTAAATATGAAAAAGAAATTTTAGTAATTGATACTGTTGGATTTATACAAAAATTACCGCCAATTCTTATATCATCTTTTAAATCAACTCTTGAAGAGATCAATTATTCTGATCTTATTATTCATCTTATTGATGCTTCTTCTACTTCTTATAAAAAACATATCAATACAGTTCGACAAATCTTAAATGAAATTCTTAATAAAGATATAAAAATTTTAAATGTTTACAATAAAATAGATCTATTGAATAGTTTTCAAATAGAAAGAATAATCAATGAAGATAAAGAAGCAATTTTAATTTCTGCTCTTAAAAAAACAAATATTGATATATTAAAAGACAAAATTGGAGAAATTCTTTTTAAAAAAGAGGAGGTAAAATTTATTTAACCATTATTTTCATTTTTCTGTGAATGCGGATGGAAATTATCATAAACTTTTTTTAAATTTTCTTTTGTTAGATGAGTATATATTTGAGTTGTTGAAAGTTTTGTATGTCCCAATAACTCCTGAACACTTCTTAAATCTGCTCCATTTGTAAGTAAATGAGTAGCAAAAGTGTGTCTTAATGTATGAGGAGAGATTTTTTTATAAGGTATGATCTTTTTTGCATATTTTTCAACAAGTATTCTAACACCCTTATCAGTTAATAATTTCCCTTTTCTATTCAGAAAAAGGATATTTGAATTCTTTCTTCTTTTCTGAATATAATATTTTATATCATCTAAAATATCCTGTGGTAAAAAAACCACTCTTTCTTTATTACCCTTTCCTTTTATTATAACTTCACCCTTTTCAAGATTTAACTCAGAAATTCTTAAACTAACAAGTTCAGAAACTCTCATTCCAGTTGAATATAACATTTTTAAAATAAGATTATCTCTTAATCCGAGAGTTGTTTTTTTATCTGGAGCATTGATTAATTTAAAAACCTCTTCTTCTGTTAAAAAAGTGGGTAATCTTTTTTCGACTTTAGGTAATTCAAGTGTTAAAAGTGGGTTTTTATTTATATAACCCTCTTTTAATAAAAATCTATAGAAACTTCTTACACCTGAAATTTTTCTTGATATAGTTTTTTTTGTCAAATTTTTATCCTTAAGTTTATAAAGAAATCCTCTTACATCATTTCTTGTAACACTTTTATAATCTAAATTCATCTCATTTATAAATTCATAAAAATCCATTAAATCTCTTTTATAAGCCCTTAATGTATGAGGTGAACTTGATTTAAAATTTTTCATAAAAAAAAGAAAATCATTAATCTCTTTTTTCAAATTTAACCTCCACTATTTTGAAAATTGAATATAGAAAAATTAATGATAGAGATGTAAAAATTAATATTTTTTGAAATGCTCTTATAAAAAATTCTTCAGGCAGTAATACAATTAATCTATCAGTTTCTGGATTTAATAACCAGAGATCATTTTTAAATAAAATAAGATGAAAATCAATAAAAAGTTTATCAAAAGGAACAAATAGATATAGAATTAAAAATATGATTATCGGGATAAATGAAAAAAGAAATATATTTGGAAAGTCCTGTTTTTTTATGAGTATAAAAATTAAAACACCAATGATAATTGTTAAATAGATTAAATATCTGAAGATATTTTTAACATCTTTCATATGCTCTATCTCTCTTTCATTAAAGAAATTTTTAAAACCAGGTACTTCAAGATTATCTCTTCTACCTGATAAATATTCAGCAATAACTTGTGCTGCATATCTTATAAATTTTGGATCAATATTTAATTCATTTTCTGGTTTAATTCTATTGAACTCATATAAATAATAGTTTTTTGAAAAACCTATTGCCATAGAGAAAATGAAAATTAAAAAAAATGGTATTAAGATTGATAAAATAACTTTTCTCATTTTCTAAAAATTAAATTTAGAATTATTGTTAATATAATAGAAATCACAATCATTGTTACAAGTGGTATATATATTGTGAAGTTTTTTCTTTTTATCACAATATCTCCAGGTAATTTAAATAGAGGTAATTTGTCTGAAAAATAAAAAATGATACCTATCAATATGAAGATTATTCCAAAAATTATTATAATTTTAGCAAAATCTTTTATCATCTCTTATCACCTCCATATCTTTCAATTTCAGAAAATATACAACCGCAATATTTCTGTATGTATAAATTCTCATCTTTTGCCCTTTTTTTACCTTCAAAATATTTATCTCTTAAATCATAATATATAAAATTCAAATTATACTCATCACCCAATATTTCACCAATTTTTTTAATTGAATCATGCCTTTGATAGATAGAATAAATCATAGTTGTTGAAAAATTTTTTATATTAAGTTCTTTTGCCTTTCTTGCTGCTTCATTCAATCTTAATTGATAACAAAAAATACATCTAATATTATAATCGATATTTTGAACAACATTTTTAAAATAATCTTTATAATCATATTTACCAACTATATATTTAAAATTTAATTTTTTTGAATAATCTATAAAACTATTTAATCTTTCTTTATATTCTTTAAATGGATGTATATTTGGATTATAAAAATATAGAGTTAAATCATATCTATCTTTAAAATTATCAATCACCATTATTGAACATGGTGCACAACAGACATGGAGAAGAAGTTTATCCATATTAAAAAAGTCTTCTCTTTTTCATTTCAAGATATTTATATGCATTTTCAGTTGCAATTCTACCCCTTGGGGTTCTTTCTATAAAATTGATCTGAAGAAGATAGGGTTCATAAATATCTTCAATTGTATCCTTATCTTCATCAAGAATTGCAGAGAGAGTATCAATTCCTGTTGGACCACCATTAAATTTTTCAATCAAAATTCTTACCAATCTTCTATCCTGTAAATTCAATCCATATTCATCTATACCAAGAGATTTAAATGTCTCTTTAAGTATATTTGAATCTATTTTTCCCTTATTTCTTATTTCTGAAAAATCTCTAACTCTCTTTAAAATTCTTATTGCAACTCTTGGAGTACCTCTTGATCTTTTTGCAATTTCTTTTGCACAATCTTCATCAATATCAATTTTCATATAATTTGATGCTCTATATATAATTTTAATAAGTGAATCAATATCATAAAAATCAAGTTTAAAAACAATACCAAATCTTTCTCTTAATGGGGAAGTTAACATTCCAGCCCTTGTCGTTGAGCCAATCAATGTAAATGGTTCAAGATTTATTGTTAAAGTTTTTGCTGATGGTCCCTTTCCATATACTATATGTAATTTAAAATCTTCCATTGCAGGATAGAGAGTCTCTTCAACACTATGAGGAATTCTATGAATTTCATCAATAAAAAATATTGAACCCCTATTCAGTGAAGTTAAAATAGCAGCAACATCACCAGGTTTTTCTAATGTTGGTCCAGTAACCTGTTTTAAATCTTTATTCATTTCTTTTGCAATAACATAAGCAAGTGTTGTTTTACCAATTCCTGGTGGTCCATAAAGAAGAATGTGATCAAGAGCCTCATCTCTTTTTTTTGCTGCATCGAGAAAAACTTTTAGATTTTCTATAACTTTTTCCTGTCCAATATATTCTGAAATTGATTCTGGTCTGAGTTTAAAATTTTTTAGATCTTCACTCATTTTTTAAAACCCTCAAAACTTTTTTAACATAATCTTCAATAGAAATATCTTCTTTTACAGAAACTTTCTTAATTGCTTCATATATATCATCTTTTTCAAAACCCAGTGATAGAAGAATTTTTATTAAATCTTTTGTCTTATCATTACTTATAATTATTTCTTCTTTCTCTTCTGATAAAAATTTATAAATATCATCCAAAACTTTTTTTCTAACTCCTTTTACAAGTAAAGTTTCACCTTTAGAGACTCTCTTATTAATTTCATCCAAACTATATGTTTTCAAAATCTGAATTATTGATTTAGGTCCAACCTGTGGAATTTTTAATAATTTTTCAAAAAATTCAACCTCTTCAAAACTATTAAACCCATATAATGTATTTTCTTTCTCATTAATAATTTGATATATATAAACCTCTTTATCTATGTTATTGGGATAAGGAGTAATTACTTTAAAACCTATACCAGAATTAGTAAGAAAAATAACATAATCATTTAATTTTTTTAAAACCTTACCACTAAGATATGATATCACTTTTAAGAGAGATTGAGTTTAAATTAATAAATGATGTAGCAAGTGCGATAGCATCAACAGTGTCATCTTCATTTAATTCAACATTATAGAGAATTTTTGTCATCTTTTTCATATTTTCTTTATTTGATTTACCATAGCCAGTATAATTTACCTTTACATTTGCTGGTGAAAGTTCGAACAATCTTGAACCATTGAGATGTGAAAGTAATATAATTACTCCTCTCACCTCACCTATTTTTATAGCAGTTTTCACATTTTTTTTAAAAAATAGTTTTTCAATTACAGTTACTTCAGGTTTATATTTTTTATATATATCATCAAGTTTTGAAAAAATTTTACCTAATCTTTCTCCTTGTTCATCAACTTTTGAAGTTTCAATTAAACCATATTCAACAAGTTCTGCTTCTTTATTATATTTTAAAATAGCATAACCGAGATTTGAAAGTCCAGGATCAATTCCAAAAACATACATTACTTCAAAGATAAAGCAATTCTTTCCATCTCTTCATCTGACATTTCGAAGTTAGCATATACTTTTTGAACATCATCATGATCATCTAAATCATTTATAAGTTTCAGTAACTGTTCTGCTTTCTCACCTTCAACCTTTACGCTATTTTTTGGTATCATTGTGAATTCAGAAGATATAATTTTTATTCCATTTTCTTCAAGTTTAGTTTTTACTTTAAAAAGATCAACTGGAGATGTGTATATATAGAGATCATCACCATCTCTTTTTATATCTTCAGCACCAGCATCTGCTGCAATAAGTAATACTTCATCATCACTTAAAGATGCAGGATCAACTTTTATTTCTCCCTTTTTTTCAAACATCCATGATACACAACCAGATTCTCCTAAATTTCCACCATGTTCAGAAAAAATTTTCCTTATTTCTGCTGTAGTTCTATTTTTATTATCAGTTGTTACCTCAACATATAGAGCAACACTTCCTGGTCCATATCCTTCATAAACAATTTCTTCAAATTTTTCACCTTCTAATTCTCCTGTCCCTCTCTGTATTGCTTTTTTTATGTTATCTGAAGGCATATTCGCTTCTTTTGCTTTATCAATTGCAAGTCTTAATCTTGGATTAACTTCTGGATCTCCTCCTCCCTGTCTTGCAGCAATAGTTATCTCTCTTATCAATTTAGAGAATATTTTTCCTCTTTTTTTATCAACTACTGATTTTTTGGCTTGTATATTATGCCATTTTGAATGTCCTGACATATATTACCTCCTTTTATTTATTATATCAATAAACATTTGATGAACTCTAATGTCATCAGTTAATTCTGGGTGAAAAGATGCTCCAAGTATATTTCCCTGTCTAATAAAAACAGGTCCTTCTTCAACTTCTGCAAGAACTTCAACTCCATTTCCAATTTGTTTTACAACAGGTGCTCTTATGAATATACCTTTAAATGGAATATCAAAATCTTTTATTTTTAAATCAATTTCCATGCTGTTAATTTGAGCACCAAAAGCATTTCTCTTTATAGTAACATCAAGAATTCCAAGCAATGGTTGTTCATTATTATTTTCAATCTTTTTTGATAACAATATAAAACCAGCACAGGTTCCGAAAACTGGAAAACCTTCTGAAATCATATTTCTTAAAGTATTCAATAAATTATGTCTTTCAAGAAGTTTACCAATTGTTGTGGATTCTCCTCCTGGTATAATAAGACCATCAATTTTTTTTAGATCCTCTTTTTTCTTAACCTGTAAACCTTCAACTCCATTTATTCTATTCAAAATATCTATATGTTCAATGAATGCTCCCTGTAAAGATAAAACACCAACTACCATTAATTACCTCTTGTTTGAAGTTTCTCTTCTTCAGACAAACTTTTTATATCTATACCCTGCATTGGTTCTCCAAGATCTTTTGAAATTTCATATAGAATCTTTGGATCATTATAATAAGTCACAGCATCAACAATTGCTTTTGCTCTTTTTTCAGGATTTTTTGATTTAAATATACCAGAACCAACAAAAACTCCATCAGCGCCAAGTTGCATCATTAATGCAGCATCTGCTGGGGTTGCAACTCCTCCTGCTGCAAAATTTACTACTGGTAATCTTCCAAGGTTTTTAACCTCAAGAACAAGTTCAAAAGGTGCATTTATAATTTTTGCTTCATTATAGAGTTCATCATCAGACATTGATACTATTTTTCTTATTTCATCCATAATTTTTCTCATATGTCTTACTGCTTCAACTATATTTCCAGTTCCTGCTTCTCCCTTTGTTCTAATCATACTCGCCCCTTCATTAATTCTTCTTAATGCTTCTCCAAGATCTCTTGCTCCACAAACAAATGGCACTTTAAATTTCCATTTATCGATATGATGTTCTTCATCTGCTGGAGTTAAAACTTCACTCTCATCAATAAAATCAACTTCCATTGCTTCCAGTATCTGTGCCTCTACAAAATGACCAATTCTAACTTTAGCCATAACTGGAATTGTTACATTCTTTTTTATTTTTTCAATGATAATAGGATCGGCCATTCTTGCAACTCCACCTTCTTTTCTTATATCTGCTGGAACTCTCTCAAGAGCCATAACTGCAACAGCACCTGCTTCTTCTGCAATAATTGCCTGTTCTTCATTAGTAACATCCATAATAACTCCACCCTTAAGCATCTGAGCCAATCCTCTTTTTATCTTAACAGTTCCAAATTCTCTCATATAAAACCTCCAATGAATATTTTATCATCTAATATAAATGGGGTCAATAATTTTAAACTTTTTAATTTGATAATATTCTATATTTTACCAACAGGCATTATATATATTGGATCTTCTTCATCAGGTAATTTTATAATTTTTAACTTCCAAATCATTAAAAGCACCAATCGCAACAGTTCCTAAATTTAATGCTGTTGACATTAATAATTTCTTTCATCTATTTGATATAAAAATTTAGATTAAATTCACTTACTCTTTTCATTTCATCAATTGTTTTAATGTAAATATTTTCATTTTTAAAACCAAAATTAAAGCCATCAAGAATTATATAACCATTGATTTCTAAATTGATATTTTTTTCTTCAAAATCTATTATTATATAACCATTTGATGATCTATATCTTCTATTATTAATTTCTATTGGTAAATCTTTTATATAAATAACTGAATCCTGAATAATTTTAATTATTTCACCAAAATATTTCTGGGTCTCTTCTGGTAAATCAGTTTCATTATAAAAATATTTCGAATCAACTTTATTTATTGTAACCTCTTTATTTAAATATTTTGAATTTACCTTAATAATATTTTTATCAAAATCAAAAAATGCAGTGAAAGTTATATCTTTATTATCAACTTTACCAGTAAAATCAACATAATAGTTATTCAGATTTTTTATTTGAGAAATAAATTTATCATTAATTTCATCAATTCCTTCATTTATATTTCTAATTTTTATAACAATGTTATTGATTTTTTTTAAATCAAATACATTTTCATATGGAAAGTAATTATCTTTATAAATTCTTATTAAATATTCCTGTTTTTTTAAATTTAAAATTAAATCTTCATTTTCTTCTACTCTTTTATCCAAATATCCAACAATTGATATTTCGTAATTACTCAACTTTGTGTTATTTGAGTCAAAAATCTCAATTTTAATTTTTTTGTAATTTGAGCATGAGAAATATAAAAAAATTGAACTTAATAATAATAAAAATATTATTAATCTTCTAAATCTACTACTTTTGAATCTATCCATATATTCTCAAGATTATAAAACATTCTTTTAATTACATTAAAGATATGAATAACTATATCACCATAATCCATAACTACCCATGCTCCACCCTGTTCACCATCAATATTTTGTGGTTTTCTATCAAATTCTTTTTTAACCTTCATATATATATTATCAACAATTGCTTTTGCCTGAATATCACTATCAACTGAACATATGAAAAGATAGTCAAAAAGATATGTGTTTTTTCTAACATCAAGACATAAAATTTCATCTCCCTTTTTTTCTTTAATTGATTCGTATATCAATTTTAATATTCTATTCTGTTTTGTTCTTCCCATGGATCATCTTCTTTATAAAGATTATTTTTATAAATGTAATCTTCTACCTCCTTTGGAACTAAATATTTTATTGGTTCACCCTTTTTTATTCTCTCTCTAATCATTGTTGATGAAATTGACAATTCAGGTACCTGTATTGGAAAAACTCTTGTTTCACAATCAAGACATATTTTCCTCAATTTGTTATTTAATATTTTTAAACTATAGCCAGGTCTTGTTGCAGCAATAAAATAACACATTGATAGAAGTTCTTTCGCATTTTTCCATGTAAGGATACTTAAAACAGCATCTGCGCCTGTAATAAAAAAGATATTATATTTATTATCAGGATATATTTCTCTTAATTCTTTTATAGTGTCATATGTGTAACATTTTCCTTTTCTATCAATTTCAATTCTTGAAACAAAGAAGTGCGGATTTGAAGTTGTAGCAAGAAGTGTCATAACAAATCTTCTTTCTGGATCAAGAAGTTTTATTCTTTTTCTATAACCTGGTATTCCAACAGGAACAAAAATAACTTTTGATAATGAAAATTTAACTCTTGCCTCTTCTGCAATTACAAGATGTCCAATATGAATTGGATTAAAAGAGCCACCCATAATTCCTATAGATTCTTTATTCATAATATTTAAATTCTACTCCTTCAATTATCACTATATCACCATTTTTTATACCTTTTTCTTTTAATAACTTCTCAACATTGAACTCTTTTGATAATAGTTGTAGTTTTTCAATTCCATATCTTGAATCAAGATCCAAGCCTTTTATTAATCTACCAAGTTTTTCATTTTCAACTATAAATTTATTTCCTTCTTTCCTTATGATTATTTCATTAACCTTTTTCTCTTCAATTTTATATTTCTTTGAAATAGGAATCTTTGAAATCTCTCTTTTAATTTCAACTTTTTTTAACTTCTCAATTAAAGAATCAATATTTATATCTTTGAGGGCTGAAATTTTTATAAAATCAATATTTTTATCCTTAAAATATTTTTCAATTTTTTTTAAATCCTGAGTTGGTAAATCAATTTTATTCAAAACAACAAAATAATATTTATCAAGAATTTCTTTATCATAATTTATTATCTCATTTATTAAACTCTCAAATTGCTTTATTGCAGGTTCAGCATCAATAGAAACATCAATTACAAAAATTAGAAAATGTGTTCTTTGAATATGTCTTAAAAATTCCAAACCAAGGCCTTTACCAGAAGATGCTCCTTCAATTATGCCTGGTATATCTATGACAGTTAAATTTCTTTTGTCATCTATTCTAACTTCTCCAATCACTGGTGTTAATGTGGTGAATGGATATGGTTCTATTTTTGGTTTAGCATTACTTATTTTTGATAAAATTGTTGATTTTCCAGCATTTGGATAACCTACAAGAGCACCATCACCAATTATTCTTAATTCAAGAATAACTCTTTTTTCTTCCCCTTTTTCACCAAGTTCTCTTATTCTTGGTGCTCTATCAGTTGATGTTTTAAAACTACTGTTTCCCCTTCCTCCTTTACCACCTTTACAAAGAATAAACTCTTCTTTATCCTCAGTTAAGTCACAAATAAGTTCCTGAGTATCATAATCCCAAACAAGAATACCAGGTGGAACTTCTATATATAGATCTTTACCATCTCTACCTTTCTTATTATCACCTTCACCATTTTTTCCATCTTCTGCTTTAAAAGTGTTGTTATATTTAAATTTAGAAAGAGTGTTTAAATTTTTGTTCACCTTTAAAATTATATTTCCACCATTTCCACCATCACCACCTGATGGACCACCCATAGGTATATATTTTTCTCTTCTAAATGCTATAACTCCATCTCCTCCATCCCCTGCTTTACAATGAATTTCTGCTAAATCAAATGAATATTTTTTATTATAATTTTTGAGGATATACACTTACTCTCTTTTTTCCTCTATATTTTTCAAATTTTATATAACCTTCTGATAGTGAAAATATTGTATAATCATTTCCCATGGATGTATTAATTCCTGGATGAATTTTTGTTCCCCTCTGTCTTACTATTATATAACCAGGTTTTACAAATTCGCCATCAGATGTTTTAACACCTAAATATTTAGGATTAGAATCTCTTCCGTTCTTTCCTTTACCACCGCTTTTCTTATGAGCCATTTTCTCCTCCTAATTCAATCTTTTCAACTTTTAGTATAGTTTTTGGCTGCCTATGACCAAGCATTCTTTTATGAGTTGTTTTTGCATGATAAAAAAACACTTTAATTTTTTTCTCTTTTATATGATTCGATATTTTACATAAAACTTTTGCATCTTTTAAATATGGTTTTCCAAGAATAAAATCACCATTATTTCTTATAAAAAGAACATTATTTATTGTATATTCACTTCCAATATCTCCTTTTATTTTTTCAACTCTAATTGAGTCTCCTTCTTTTATCAAATATTGCTTTCCTCCAATCTCTACAATAGCAAACACTTTAAACCTCCTAAAGAATATACTTTTTTAAACTCATAATTTATATCAGAAAAATGATATAAATTCAAGGTATTATATTATCACATTTTATTATAACATTCAACAATTTCTTCAAGTGTATAATTTAAATTTCTAATAGATTTATGAATTTCATAAAAACTAATTTCCCTATTAACAAAGCGATAAAAATCTTTCATAATTCTTAAAATTATTTCAAGAAATTTTTCTTTACCAAGGTTAATTATCTTTTCAAGAAAAATTCCAAGTGAAATATCTACAAGTTCTCCTCTACCTCTAAAAGAAAAAAGTAAAAAACTCATATTATTAGCATAATTCTCACTTTCTTTCCATATCTCTTTAATATCGATATTCTTCTCACAAAAATCTTTAAAATCTTTTGATGATAAATATGAAACAATATTTTCTTTCATTAGATAATTGTAAATATCTCTTAGATCTTTTCTAATCTCAAGTTTCATTATTATCTATATTATCATTTTCAATTTTTTTAATCAAATTAAACCACTTTTCATTATCTATAATTCCACCTGTTGCTCTTTCATGTCCAAATCCAAGGTCTTCTTCAATACTTGGTTCAAGATACCTTCTTAAAAATGATAAAAGAGATATATCAAGAGAAGTTCTCATTGAAAAAGATACCTTATTTTCAATATATCCAAAGTTTGCACATATAACAATATATTTTTCAAGTATATTTTTCCATATTTGAGCAATTATTGGATGAATCAAATTTGGAGAATCTATTTCAATTATCGCTATATTTTTAATAAACTTTGGTTTTGTTTTTTTCCATTTGTCAATATCTTTTTTTATCAATTCTCTATAATACAAAAGTTTTTTCTTATATTCAGAATCTATAACTAAATCTTCAAACTCATTAGATTCAATGAGATATTTCAATGAAGTATCAATATCAAATTCTTTCACTCTTCTTGCAGAATTTATAAGTGAAGAAACAAGAGAAAGTTCCTTCTTTTTATAATTTTTAATCAAATCTTTTATATATGGAGCATCGACTTCTAATCCATAATCACCTATTTCACCTATTATTCCTAAATAATCCTTTGGATTATAGTTAATCTCTTTTAATAGTAAAAAAGCAAGATATGAAGTTGAAATATATGGAGGTGGAGGAAAAGATGTTAAAAGGACACCTTTATCAGGAACACCTTCTGGTTTATGATGATCAATTATTATAATTTTTTTAACATTATTTATTTCAATTGGATAAGAACCTAAATCCATGAAAAATAAAATATCAGGGCTTATCTGTTTAATTTTATTTTTTATATTTTCAGAAAATCCATTTTCTCCTTTTTTAGGATAAATTATATCTATATTTTTATAACCCCTGTTAATTAATGTTTTATATAATAATGCTCCAGAAGATACTCCATCTGAATCAACATGAGTTAAAATGACAATCCTATCTTCTTTATCTATATTTGAAATATTATCTAAAAAAACCTTTGATAGTTCATCTAAATTCATCATATATTATAATTATTATATGAAAAAGATAAAAAATAAAGATATCAATATAAAAAAGGAAGTTGTTTCTGATATATGTCTATTTTGTGATGCTCCCTGTTGTAAAGAAAATTTTGTTCCATTAACAGATGAAGAGGTTAAAAGTAAAAAATATGAGATGGTTTTTGAGTCAATATTTAATTTTGAGACAAAAAAAGTAAATACAGGATATTTTTTGAAAAGAAAAAAAGATGGTTCCTGTATTTATTTGAGTGAATTTGATATGTGTACGATATGGAAAGATAGACCCCTATCCTGTAGAATTTATTTTTGTGATAAATTAAAGAAGTCTTGAACCATTTATATCAAGATGGAATTCACAATTTAAAATTTTTGAAGCATTTCTACACATAACCATTCTTGATAAAAATATTTCAAAATATTCCATTGGTTTTGAAATTTCTGTATCAATAGTAAGTTCAAGAGTTATTTCTCTATTTTTTTCATTGACTCTTAAAAATGATTTTTCAACAGCATAATTCACCCTATCATGAATATCAAAAAATTCTGGCTTTGTTCTAACTCTTGATCTGTGAGCATCTGATTTATCAGCAATTACAACTGCAGCAGTTATGGGATTAGATATAAAACCTGTTTTTTCATCATGATTACTTATTGCTTCCATTATTAAAGAGATATCTTCTATAGAAAAATTTAAATCTTTTAAAATTGTATAAGCGATAATTGCTCCTGATATTGTATGATTTTCTCTTCCAAGAAAATTTCCAATATCATGAAGATAACCAGCAGTTTTTGCAAGTAGTTGATCCTTTTCTGAATAATTTAATCTTTTTAAAATATTTTCACTTATTTCAGCAACAAGTGAAACATGCCTGAAGCCATGTTCAGTATATCCAAGTGATTCTAAATATTTATCTGACCTTTCTATAAAAGTTCTTATAACAGGATTATTCTTAATTATTTCAAATTTTTCAAGCATTTATATATATTCCTCGCTACTCAAAAACTCCTCATTATGATCAAAAGAGAGAAGAATTGCATCTGGTAAATTTGAAAGAAAGTTCTCAATCGTTGAAACAGTTGAATCAAGTTCTCTTCTGTTTGTGTTTAAGGCAAGTAAATAGATTTTTGAAACTTCAATTTTTTCATTATCTCTATCCTCAGCAAGAGCAATATTAAATCTATTTTTTAATTTATTAATAACAGATGTTGTTACTTTTCTTTTATCTTTTAAGGATTTTGCTCCTGGAATTCCAATCTGAAATATTATTAAAGAAAAATGCATTTATGAACCCTTTTCTTTTAATTCATAAACTTCAATTATATCGCCTTCATTTATCTCTTTAACACCCTCAACTCTTATACCACACTCATATCCTTCTAAAACTTCTCTTACATCATCTTTGAATCTTTTCAATGAAGAAATTTTACCTTCTCCAATCAATTTACTGCCTCTAAAAACTCTTGCATTTCCATCTCTTATAATTTTACCTTCTCTTACTATTGAACCTGCAACAGGGCCAAGACCACCAATATTAAAAATTCTTTTAACTTCTGCTTTTCCAACAATAATTTCAACGAATTCTGGCTTAACCATTCCTTTCACAAATCTAATTACCCAATCCTGTAAATCATAAATCAAATCAAAAAGAAAAACTTTAACTCTTGATCTTTCTGGTATTTTTTTGACCATTGGATTCTCTTTTGTATTAAAACCAAGAATAATAGCATTTGATGCAGTTGCAAGAAGTATATCAGATTCATTTATACTGCCAACTCCTGTATGAATAAATTCAATTTTTATCTCTCCAGTATCAAGAGAACTTATAACAGATTTTGTTGCTTCAAGAGAACCATATGTATCTGCTTTAAGAATTAAATATAATTTTTTCTCTTCTTCAAGTTTTTCAAAAAGATCATCAAGTGAAACTGGTTTTTCCTCTTTAATCTCCTTTTTGGAAATCTCAATTTTTTCAATTTTCTCTTTGATTGATTCTTCTGACTCATAACCAACTAAAACTTCACCAGGAAGAGGAGTTTCCTTTAAACCAATCAATTCAATAGGAGATGTTGCAACAACCTCTTTAACCTGTTTTTGATTTGTTGTGGTTAACATTCTAACCTTTCCATAAGTTTCTCCAACCATAACCCAGTCACCACATTTCAAAACTCCAGCCTGTAATACCAAATTAACAGTTGGACCAACTCTTGGATCTAATTTTGCTTCAATTACTGTTCCACCTGCTCTTTTTTCATCTGATTTAGATAACTCCTCAATTTCTGATAAAAGAATTATATTTTCAAGCAGTTCATTCACTCCGATACCAGTTTTTGCAGAAGTATTGACAAATATTGTATCACCACCCCACTCTTCTGGAAGCAAGTTATAATTAGCCATTTGTTGTTTAACTTTATCTGGATCTGCTCCTTCTTTATCAATTTTATTTACAGCAACAATTATTGGAACATTTGCTGCTTTTGCATGGTTTAGTGCTTCTATTGTCTGATCTTTTGCTCCTTCATCAGCAGCAACAACAAGAATAACTATATCAGTAACAAAAGACCCTCTTATTCTCATTTCAGTGAATGCTTCATGACCTGGAGTATCTATAAATATTATTTTTTTACCTTTATATTCAATTTCACTTGCTCCAATTTTTTGAGTTATACCACCCTTTTCTCTTAGGGCAATATTTGTTTTTCTAATATAATCAAGTAGAGTTGTTTTTCCATGGTCAATATGACCCATTACTGTAACTATTGGAGGTCTTGTTGTAAAATTTTTTGGTAATGGAGGAGTTATATCTGTTATTGGTTTTTTAAACGAATTACATATTCTTGCAGCAACAGGAAAAGGAATTTCCTCATCCATATCTTCTCTCACTAATCCCCATTTTAATAGATATGGTCTTAAAAATTTAAAACTTATATTTAAATGTTTACAAATTTCAACAATTTTTATATTGCCTTTTAACTCTTTCTCTCTCTTTTTTCTCTCTTCTTTATCTTTTAAAACAAGATCTTTAACAACATTTGCATTTTCTTCATCTATTGTTGATAGATTTCCTTTGACTTCAATTCCTAAATCTTTAAGATATTTTATTAACTCTGTTGTGGATATTCCAATTTCATTTGCTAAAGAGAAAACTCTATATTTTTTCATTTATCACCTCTTCAATAGTTTCAATTAATTTCTTTTTAAGATCCTCTTTAATATCATAAGGTATATTTTCAACTCTTAAACCTTTTTCAAGTTTTTTCTTTGAAAAAGCACCTTTTATACAATTTATATTTTTACAGATATATGCACTTCTACCAAAATATTTATATTCATTATCAATTAAAATTTCTCCATTCTTTAATCTCACAATTCTAAAAAACTCCTCTTTATAATCTAATTTTCTACAATAAATGCATCTTCTTAAAACTTTTCTCATTTCAACTCAATTGAATAACCTGTCAATTTTGAAGCAAGTTTCACATTGATTCCCTCTTTTCCAATGGCTAAGGGAATCTGATCTTGTGGTAAATAGACTACTGCCTTCTTATCAGAAATTTCAACTTTTGTCACTTTAGCAGGTGATAAGGCATATTTTATATAATCTTTAGGGTTATCTGACCACCTTACAATATCTATTTTTTCACCAGCAAGTTCTCTTGATATATTTGTTATTCTTACACCTTTTGTTCCAATACATGCACCAACAGGATCAACATCACTTTTATATGAATGAACAGATACTTTTGCCCTTTCGCCTGGTTCTCTAACAATTCCTTTTATCTCAACAATTCCATCATTTATCTCTGGAATTTCTCTCTGTAGTAGATATCCCAAAAGATTAACATCAATTCTTGATAAGATAATATCAGGACCTCTTGAAGTTTTTAAAACATCAAGAACATAAACTTTTAACTCTTTTCCAACAAAATATTCCTCTTTTGGAATTCTTAAACCCTGTGGAATTCTTCCTTCACCTTTTTCAAATTTTACATAAATATTACTTCCAATAATTCTTGAAACTCTTCCAGTAAGAACTTTATTAATTTTATTTTTAAATTCATCATAAACAACATCTCTTTCAAGAGAAACGATCTTTTGGACAAGAATCTGCTTTGCAACCTGCATTGCTACAAATCCAAGTTTATCAGGTAAAATTTCAACATCAATTATTTCATCGATATGAGCATTTTTATTTATATTTTGAGCATCTTTTATAGATATCTCTTTTACATTTTGAGCATTTTCAACAACTCTTGCTCTTCTAAATATTTTTATTTCACCTGTCTCTTTATTTATATTAACAAATATATCTCCACTATTTGGGAATTTTTTTTTATATGCAATTCTAATAGCATCCTCAAGAGATGAAATAATCATCTCTTTAGGAATTCCTTTTAGTTTCTCAAATTCCTCAATAGCCTCAATCAATTCATTAGCCAAAAGTTTCTCCTCCTTAATCACTCTTTAACAATTATAACATAATTAAGATAATATTTGGTTCAGGTCTTTTAATAAAATGTTATTATAAAATAATGAATATTAGAAAGATAATATTGAAATATTATAGTTTCTTTGCTAAACTGATTTAAATGAAATCTCTTTTTGGTTATAGATTAGAAAATTTAGATTTTAATGGTGCAAAAAATAGAATAGTTGAATTTATAAAAGAAAATAAAAAGGTAGTTATAACTCCAATTAATCCTGAAAAAATAATCAAAAGTTTTAAAGATTATAAGTTAAGAGAAATTTTATTAAAATCTGATCTACTTCTTCCAGATGGGTATGGAATAATTTTTGCCTCAAAAATTTTGGGAATTCATTTGAAAGAAAGAATAACAGGAATTGATATGTTTGAGGCACTACTTGATTATGCAAATAAAGAAGAGTTATCAATATATTTTCTTGGAACTCAAGAAGAGATTTTAGAAAAAGTTATTGAAAGAGTTAAAAAAGAGTATTCTAAAATTAAAATTGCTGGTTTTCATAATGGCTTTTTCAAAGATAATGGTGAAGTTTTAAATGATTTAAAAAATAAAAGTTTTGATATTCTATTTGTTGCAATGGGAAGTCCAAAACAGGAGTTTTTTATTTTTGACAATTTCGATAAAATAGATGCAAAAGTTTTTATGGGAGTTGGAGGAAGTTTTGATGTATTTTCAGGAAAATTCAAAAGAGCACCATATTTAGTTAGAAAATCTGGTCTTGAATGGCTATATAGATTTATTTTAGAGCCAAAAAAGAGATTTCCAAGAATTGTTCAACTCTTTAAATTTATTTTGCTGGTTATTAAAGAGAGGTTTAAAATTGGAAAAGGTTGATATTCTTGGAATACCTGTTGATAAGATAACTGAAAAAGAGGCACTTGAAAAAATTATCAGTTTCATAAGTGAGAGAAAATTTCACCTCATAGTCACAATCAATTCAGAAAATGCAACAAAAGCATTAGAGAATAAAAAATTTCTTGATATCATAAAAAGAGCAGATTTAGTTATTCCAGATGGAATAGGCATAATATTTGCTTCTAAAATTCTTGGTAATAAACTTCCTGAAAGAATTCCTGGTATTGATCTATCTTATAAACTTTTAGAAATATCAAATATAAAGGGATATAAAATAGTTTTGATTGGTGGAAAAGAGAAGGTTGCTGAAAATGCAAAAGAGAATTTAAAGAAAATTTTCCCAAATTTAAATATAGTTATGACTTATAATGGCTATTTCAATAAAGATGAAGAAAAAAAGATTATAGATGAAATTCAGAAACTAAATCCAGATATTTTACTTGTTGGAATGGGTTCAGAAAAGCAGGAGATATGGATATGGGATAATAGAGAAAATTTTAAAAATATAAGTGTATGTATTGGAGTTGGAGGAACTCTTGATATTTGGGCTGGAAAGAAAAAAAGAGCACCAAAGTTCATTCAAAAAATTGGAATGGAGTGGCTTTATAGAATGATAATTGAACCAAAGAGAATATTTAGAATTTTAAAAATTTTTATCTTTTTAAATAGACTTTTTATTGAAAGATGGAAAAAGTTCTTTTAGGTGGCTATTTTGGTTTTGAAAATATTGGTGATGATGCGATACTTTTATCTGAAATCAATTTCTTAAAAAAAGAAAATTTTATACCCATCATTTTAACAAAAAGTGATAAAAAAATCTTTAATGAAGAATCTATTGATAGATATAATTTTTTAAAGATTATAAAATTTAAAAATCAATTCAATAGTTTCATTCTTGGAGGAGGAGGAATTCTTCAGGACTCTACAAGTTTTAGAAGTTTAATCTATTATCTATCTTTAATAAACTTAATGAAATTTTTAAATAAAAAAGTTATTTTATTAAACATTGGTATTGGCGAGATTAAGAGAGAAATATCAAAGAAATTACTTCTAAAAACATTAAAAAAATGTGATTTGATAATTTTTAGAGATGAATATTCCTATAATTTCTTTGATGATTTAAGTAATAAATTTATCTCATCTGATTCATCTTTTTATTTAAATTTTCAAAAGAAAGAAAAAGAAGATTTAATTTTAGTTTCATTGAGATATTTTAAAAATCTTGATTTAAATAAATTTAAAATTTTTATAGATAGATTAAAGGAGAAAATTTCTCTAAATTTTGAGTTTATTGTATTTTCCAAAGAAGAGATAGAATTAGCAAAATATTTAAATTTAAATTATTTTTATAGTAAAAATCCAGTAGAAACTATTGAAAAAATATCAACCTCAAAGTTTTTAATAGGGACAAGATACCATTCAATCATATTTTCAATATTAACTGAGACACCATTCATTGGTTTGATTTATGATATTAAGGTGAAGAATTTAATTGATGATTTAGGTCTCAATAATCTTATATATCCAGATGATGAAGTTGAAAATTGGATAGAGATTTTTATTAAAAATTTTAATAATAGGACTGAAATTTCAAAAACTATATCTGAAAAGAGAAATGAATTTATAAATAGAGTTGAAAAGGGGTATGATATTTTAAAGAGATTTTTAAAAAATGAACCTATTTAATCTATTACCATTTATTTTTCCAAATGAGTGTCTATTTTGTGGAAAAGAAAATGAAGGTTCAATCTGTAAAAAATGTAAATCAGAAATTTTTGTAAGAGGTGAATCAAAAACTCAATTAAATAATAAACTATTCTATCTATCAATCTATAAAAATAATGGTGAGAAGTTAATTGAATTTTTAAAAAATAGAAAATATTTTTCTTTAATTCCATATTTAATTGAAGAATCTTTATTTTTATTGAATGGTGAGGAATTTGATTTTATAACCTCTGTTCCATCATTAAAATTTTTATCCTATATTCCAGAACATCTTGAGGTTTTATCAGAAGAGTTATCAAAAAAGAAAAATTCCAAATTTTTAGAACTATTAACAAAAACAAAAAAGATAAAAAGTCAGGTTACACTATCCATTCAAGAAAGACATATTAACCCAGTTGGAGCATTTTCGATTAGAAGAGATTATAAAGATTTAATTTATGGAAAAAGAGTGCTTTTGATTGATGATGTATATACCACTGGTTCAACTTTAAAAGAGTGTGAAAAATTGATTGAAAATTATGGAGGTAAAGTAACTTCTCTTGTTTATTCAAAGGCAATTTTATATTAAACTATAATTTATTAGGAGGATAAAATGGAAAAAACCTTACTAATTTTAAAGCCAGATGCTTTTAAAAGAAATCTTGTAGGAGAAATTATTAAAAGAGTTGAGATGAAGGGATTTAAAATCATCAATATGAAGTTTGAATATTTAACGAGAGAAAAGGCAGAAAAGTTTTATGAAGTTCATAAAGGAAAAAGTTTTTTTAATGAATTGATTGATTTTATGTTATCAGGTCCAATTTTATCAATTGAACTTGAGGGAGATAATGCAATTCTACTTTTAAGAAAACTTATTGGAGCAACAAAACCAGAGGAAAGAGAGATGGGTTCAATTAGAGGAGATTTGGCAATTGGACTTACAGATAACCTTGTTCATGCATCAGATTCAAAAGAAAATTATGAATTTGAAAGGAAAGTTATCTTTGGAGAGTAAAGATGGAATTTAATGAAATTATGGAAAAAATTTTTGAACTATATAGAGAAGGAAAATATGAAAATGCTTTAAAATTAGCAAAAGAAAATAAAGAAGATTATTTGGAATATTTATCAAGATTATACTATTATGAGGCATGTTTATTGAGTGTATTAAATAAAAAAGATGAAGCGGTTAAAGTTTTAAATGATGCACTTTCTTTTGGTTTCTGGTGGTCTGTTAACACATTAAATTTTGAAAAAGATTTTGATTCAATAAGAGAAACAGAGGAATTTAAACGAATAGTTGAAAAATGTAAAATATTTGAAGAAAAATCAAAAGAGGCATTAAAAAAAGAATATATTTTAACTGAACCCAAAAATATCGATAAAGATAAAAATTACCCTCTTTTAATCTCCTTACATTCAAGAGACACAAACATTAAAAGATATTCAAAACATTTTGATTTAGAATTCCTTAACGAAAATTTTTATGTTCTTTTCCCTCAATCATCACAAAAAACATCTTTTAGTGGTTATTCCTGGGATGACTCAGAAATAGCATATAAAGATATAATTTCAATCACAAATGATATTTTAGATAAATATAATATTGATAAAAATAAAATTATAATTTCTGGAGCATCACAGGGTGGAAGAATTGCCCTTGAAATCTATTTAAAGAATTTAATTCCTCTTAAAGGTTATATTGGAATTATTCCAGCATTTAGAGACATAAATTATCTATTAGAGATTCTTGATAAAAGAATTGGTGAGGATTTAAAATTTGTATTTTTAACTGGAGATAAAGATTATTTTTATAGTATTGTTTCAAAATTAAATAATGAGATAGAAAAAAGAGGATTTAAAACCATTTTTATAGTCAAAGAAAATATGGGCCACTCAATCCCTCCTGATTTAGAAGAAAAACTAAAACACTCCCTTGATTTTTTATCAATGTAAGAAATTTTGAATGCTAAAAAAGTACCAGGTACATTTTTTGCATTTTTGAAATGTTCACCAAAATGATAAAATTTTTTCAAGGAGGATAAAATGATAATAAAAAGATGTGGAGAGTGCCCGTGTATCACTAAGAAGACAACAGGCGGTCCATTTGTATTCTCTGAAGTTTATTGGTGTAAAAAATATGATGTAAAGAAAGACCCAAATCAAGAATCTTGTGCATATGCAAAAGATAGAAGCAGTAAAGGATATAATTTAGAATGTAAGTAAAAATTATAAATTTAAATTTTCTATTTAATAAAAATTTGATAATAGGAAAAAACCTTGAAAATTAGTAAATATTTTTAAGGTTAAATTCTAAAATAGGATATTAAAATTAGATATTTTAATCTAATAAAAATTTAGAAAATGTTAATATATTCAAATATCCAAAAAAACCACCGGCATCTAATCTTATAATTTTATATATGGGGTTAGAATAAGTGACTTGATTAAAAAAGGATTGAGACTCCTTTCCCAAGGTTTAGATTTGGCCAAGGGTTAACAAGTTAGAATAAGTGACTTGATTAAAAAAGGATTGAGACTCCTTTCCCAAGGTTTAGATTTGGCCAAGGGTTAACAAGTTAGAATCAGTGACTTGATTAAAAAAGGATTGAGACTTGGTCTCCTTTTCATTTTATTTAAAGCAATTTGCCTTAGTTAGAATAAGTGACTTGATTAAAAAAGGATTGAGACCTTCATACCTCAAATTCTTTCCTATAAAAATATTTCTCAGTTAGAATAAGTGACTTGATTAAAAAAGGATTGAGACATTGAAGCCATATTGATAGCACCATCAGGTGCTTGATGTGTTAGAATAAGTGACTTGATTAAAAAAGGATTGAGACCTAGAGCGATATCTACAATCCAAAATCTCTTTTACGAGTTAGAATCAGTGACTTGATTAAAAAAGGATTGAGACTGGAGCAGCATTAGTAGCATTAACAGGAAGGAACCCAAATCCTACTAAGTTAGAATCAGTGACTTGACTAAAAAAGGATTGAGACTCTCTCGCAAGATTCGTAGGTTGCAAAAAACTATCTTTTTGTTAGAATAAGTGACTTGATTAAAAAAGGATTGAGACTTGCTAATTCCTCAGCAGTTATTCCATAAGGTATTTCTGTTAGAATAAGTGACTTGATTAAAAAAGGATTGAGACTACCAATAAGAAGTTCTATAAGTAGGGCCATATAGACATGTTAGAATAAGTGACTTGATTAAAAAAGGATTGAGACTCTGTAAGTGCCAACTTTATGAATAGGGAGAGGAAGTGTTAGAATAAGTGACTTGATTAAAAAAGGATTGAGACGCAAGTTTAGCTGCTAATGCCCATCCAATTTTTTTAGCGTTAGAATCAGTGACTTGTTTTAAAAGGATTGAATTAATTCATCCAAAATTAAATTAGTGGCTTAAAAATTTTAAAATATTTAAAAAATTTAAATTAAAATTTTTGATATAATATTATTAAGGAGATGGGGAATTGATTGAATTAAAAGATTTAGAAAGAGATTTATTAAATTCATTTAAATTATCTATTTTAAATTTTACTTTAAAATGCGAAGATGAAATAAATTTACCAATTTATAAGGGTTCTACATTAAGGGGTGGTTTTGGAAAAATCTTATGGAAAATTATTTGTACTAAAAAAGATATTGATTGTGATAATTGCATCAATAAATATACATGTATATATTCACAAATATTTAAAACACCTAATCCTTTAAATTCAAAAATATTTAGTAAAATTAAATATATTCCTCATCCATTCATTATTGAACCACCTCTTGAAATTGATAAATTATATTCAAAAGGTGATGAAATTAAATTTAAATTAATATTATTTGGAAATATTATAAATTTTTATAATTATTTTATAATTGCATTTGAAGAATTGGGTAAAAATGGTATTGGTAAGGGTAAAGGACATTTTAAATTAAAGCATGTGATAGATGAAATAAATAATTCTATTTTAATTGATGAAAATAAAAATTCATTTTTACCAGATTCTCCTAATTTGTTACCTCTTTCAAATTTATATGATGAATTTCTATCTCAAATCAATTTAAATGAGATAAAATTAAATTTTATTACACCTACAAGAATTGTATACAATGGAAAACTCATTGATGATTTACCATTTCATATTTTTATAAAAAATCTAATAAGGAGAATATGGTTAATTTTATACTTTCATCATAAAATTGATTTTCCGTTAGATTATAAAGAATTAATAGATTCATCCTTAAATGTTGATATCAAAAATAAAAATTTATACTGGTATGATTGGGAAAGATATTCTTCAACACAAAATACAAAAATTAAACTTGGTGGTTTTAAAGGTGTGATTACCTATACAGGAGATTTAAAAAAATTTCTACCATTAATTTTTATAGGAAGTTATATACACATTGGTAAACAAACATCTTTTGGTTTAGGAAAATATGAAATAATAAAAGAGGTGGAAAATGGAAAATAAAAAATATGTATTTAATGTTATAACTCCAATAATTATGATGGGTGCTGAAAGAAATTCAGAATTAAGAGTTCCATCGATTAAAGGGGTTATAAGGTTTTGGTTTAGGGCTTTAATGGGATGTTTTATTGATAATACAAAAGACCTTTATACATTGGAATCTGATATATTTGGAAGTACTGAAAAAAAATCGAATGTTATTTTAAAATTAAATTGTATTCCTGAAACTGAAAAAATTAAAAATATTGATTATGAAAATTTTAAATATTTTCTTTTCCCTTATAGACAAAGAATAAATGAAAGAAAAAATGAAAGAAAAAATGAAATTCGATGGATAAAAGAGGGGTCAAATTTTGAAATCGAATGTTTTTTTAAAAATAATATATATGAAAATATAATATATAAAACATTTGAACTTATTTCTCTTTTTGGTGGTTTTGGTGCAAGAAACAGAAGAGGATTTGGAAGTGTATGTTTAAAAAATTTAGAAATTTTAAATGAAAATGGATTTATAAATAAATTTAAAGAAATTATAAATGTATATAAGAACTATTCTTCTAATAAAAATTTAAATATAGATAAGCAGAGAGACTATTCTTGTTTTCTAAATGGAAAAATAGCAATTTTAAATAAAAATAATGATAATTATATTGAACAAATGAAATTTATTCAAAAAGTTTGGCAAGATTATCGAAGAACCAATCCATTATCAGAAAGAATTAATCTTGGTTTACCGATTATTAAGTATAATAACAAAAGAAGGGCATCTCCAATAATTTTTAAAATATTTAAAAAGGGTGATAATTACCTTATTATTATACTTTTTTTAAATTCAACTAAATTATATAAAACTGAATCAGATGAGAAAATATTAAATGAAGAAATTATAAATAAATTTTTTGATTTTTTAATAAATAATTCATTTAATATTTATAATATTAATACTATCTTACAGGAGGCTTGTAGATGACAGATAATTTAAAAATAGAAATATTAAAAAAATTAAATTTTTCTAAACCATCAGAGTCTGATTATTGGAAATATAAAATTCTTTCTTATTTACATGATCCACCAGAGAAGATGGTTTATATAAATAGAATTATAGAAAAATCGCATGAAGATAAAGCAAAAAATTATATGGAAATTATCGATAAATCATTAACTATTGATGATAATATAAAAAAATTAATAGATAAATCAGATAAAATTGCTGCTGGAATAGATAGAGGACTTAATTTGACTGGTATAAATGATTTCCAATTACAGAGAGTAAATCCAATTTCAGGAAATAAATATGACATCTTTATTGAAACAGAAAATTTAGAAAAAATTATAGAAAATATTTTCAATGAAATAAATAAAAAGTTTTCTTCAATAAGCGATTTAAATGAAAAATTTAAAAAAATATTTTATTATTTATATTTAATTTTGCCTCAAAAAATAAATGATGAAATCAAAAATTTTGATCCATATAATTTTGTTGCAGATACAAGAATACCAGATCATTCAATTTTTGATCATATGATAGCGACAAGTGCAGTTGCCACATCATTAAATAATATTTCTTTTTTATTATTTTCTTTAGGACCTGTTCATTCTTTTATACAAACATCAAGAAAAACTCAGGATATTTTTATGGGAAGTTATTTAATTTCCTATCTATCATTTCAAGGTATATTAAGTATTGCTAATTTACTTGGACCAGACCACATTATATATCCAGATTTAAGAGTAGTACCATTATTTAAAGAGTGGGTTAAAGAAAATATCTTTAAAGATGCAAATGAATTAATTGAAAATTATTTAAATGTAGATGATAAAGAAAAAAGAATTGCAAATATACCAAATGAATTTTTATGTATAATACCAACAGAAAATGTTGCATATATTGCTAATGAAATAACACACAATATTAATGAAGAATGGAAAAAAATAATAAATGAAATTAAAGAGGAAATTAAAAATAAATTAAATATAAATAATGGATATTTTGATGAAATATGGATGAGAGAAAAGGATAGTTTTCCTGAGATATATTGGGTCTCTTTACCCTGGGTTCAAGATTATAAAAATGAAAATGATATAAATGAATATATAGAAATGATTAAATCTAATTTTGTTGAAAATTTCTATTTTTATGATTATTATAAAATAATAAGTTCAGATGATAATAAATTTAAAGTTAACGACAAAACTTTTATATTTAAAAGTTTTAATGTAGGTAATTTATATTCACTATATCATTTATTACTTGATAAATTGATGGGTTCAAGGAAATTCATTAGAAATATAAATAAAACAGAGGAACCAGGTTATAAATGTGATATATGTGGTGAAAGGGAAGTTTTACATTTAAATAAAGAAGAAAATTATAATGCAATCACAAATTTTTGGGATGATTTAAGGAAAAAATTTAAATACAATTTTAAAAAAAATGAGAAATTATGTGCAGTTTGCACAACAAAAAGATTAGCACAAAAAATTTATTTTAAAGATAAATTTGGAGAAGAGGAATTTCCTCCAACATCTGAATTTGCAAATGTAGAATTTAAAAAGAAATTATATGAAAAAATTCCTGAAAAGATCCCTGAAGAATTTGATAAATATTTAAATAAAATACCTGATAAACATAAACCTATTCCAAAATTGGAGATTGATTTTAAAGATAGATATCCTGAATTTTCAAAAATTGACCCACTTTTTTTTGATGAAGGTTTTATTAATTCTGAAAAAATAATAAATGAATATCCAGAGATATCTAATGAAATTTTAAATGATATTAGGAAAGAGTTTAATGATTTAAAAAAAGGAGATTTTATTCCATCTTTAGGTAAATATTTTGCAATAATTTATATGGATGGAGATAATCTTGGTGATTGGATTGCTGGATTGAAAACGCCTGATTTAACTGAAACTATAAATAAATATTATTTTGAAAAGTTAAAAGAATTGGATAGTGATTTATATTACTCACTCACTAAAAAAATAAATTGGATAAAAAATGTAATAAGAGGTGATGGGAAATCACCGAAACCAATTTCTGCTGCTATTCATAGGGAGATAAGTAGAAGGCTATCTGAATTTTCTATAAATGAAACAAGAAAAATTGTGGAAGAGAAGAATTATGGGAAATTAATCTATTCTGGCGGTGATGATGTTATGGCTTTTATTTCATTGAATAGTTTGCTTGATGTAATTAAAGAATTAAGAAATACATATGTAGATGAAAAATATATGGGATCAAGAGCAACTGCAAGCATGGGAATTGTTATAGGTCACTTTGAAGAACCATTATCATTTCTCATTGAGGAATTAAATAAAGCATTAAATGAAGCAAAAATTAATGGAAGAGATAGATATACAATTAAAATAATTAAAAGAAGTGGAATAATAAAAGATTTCACATTAAAATGGTATGTAAATGGAGATTCTTCTGTTGATTTGTTAAAAGAAATAACATTCTTATTTTCAAATAAAGTTTTATCTTCAAATTTTCCATATGATCTCGAAATCAGAAATTTTGTTGACTATCCAGATGAAATGCTTGAAGATTGTTTTAATAAAATTTGGAAGAGAAATACAATTGATGAAGCAAAAGATTCTGGAAGAAATATTTTTAAAAGAGTATATTCATTTTTTGAAGATAATATTAAAATTAACAGAAATGAAGGTTTAAAAGATATTATAGAGATTTTTATTTTAGGAAGATTTTTATCTGGAGAAGAGGTGGTTGAATGATAATTTTTATAAGTTTTTTTGATTCGATGTTATTTAGAAAATGTATGCCATTTGATGCAGGAATTCATAGAATGGTAACATCATTTTATCCACCAACACCTACTACTATACAAGGTGCGATAAGAAGTTTAATCATTTCAAAGAATAATGTTAATTTTTCAGATTGGGAGAATTTTATAAAATATAATAAAACTGAAAATCATTTAAATAATGAAAAATTGCTTAAATTAAAAGATTTAATTGGTGATACTGAGAGTCTTGGTAAATTAATATTAAAAGGTCCATTTATTGCAAAAAAATTAGAAAATAATAGATTTAAATTATATTTTGATGTTCCATTAGATTTAGTAAAAATAAGAAAAAAGGAAGAAAATAAAATATTTAAGTTGGAACCTATAAAAGTTAAAAATCTAAATGGTAAATATAATTTTGTTTTTAATGATGATAAACTAAATTTCTTGCCTTGGTCTTACAGAGGGTTAAGAGTTGAAAGTTTTGAAAATTATTATATTAGTGAGGATGAATTGAAATTGTACCTTTTAGGAGAAAAAATAGAAAAATCTAATTTATTAAAAAAAGATGAAGTTTATAAAATTGAAAAAAGACCTGGTATATGGAGAGAAGATAGAGTAACTAAAGAAGGCATGCTCTATTTTGCAGATTATGTTAGAGTTGAAAATGATTTCGGTATTATTGAAGAAATAAATTTTAGTGATAACAATAATGTTGAAATAGATAATATTGGTACATTTTATTTTGGTGGTCAAACAAAAGTTGCAAAATATGAAAAGATTGATATTGATCCATTTGAAAATTTAAATAGAATTAAAAATATCATTAAAGATAAAATAAATAGATACAAAAATTTTAAAATATTATTTCTTACTCCTGTCTATCTTAAAGATCAATATAATTTGATAGACGATGTTTTATTATCAAAATCGGAATTAATCTCAATGTGTATTGGAAAACCATTAGTTATTGGTGGTTGGGATTTAGCTAAAAATCAACCAAAAATCGCAAGAAAATTTATACCTGCTGGTAGTATTTATTATTTTAAATTAAAAAATAATGAATATCTTACCGATAAAGAATTTGATAAATTTTGGTTAAAATCAATTTTAAAAGATAATTTTAATCAATATGGTTATGGTATCACCCTTTGTGGGGTGTGGTAAAAAAGGAGGTAAAAATGTTTGATATTAAAAGATTAATTTTATTTAATGCAATCACATCGATACACATTGGAAGTGGTTCAAAACTTGGAGTTGTAGATCAACCTGTTCAAAGAGAAGTCCATACAAATTTTCCAATATTCCCTTCATCAAGCATAAAAGGAGGTTTTAGAGAAGAAGTTGAAGGCCCAAAAACTGAAGAAAGACTAAAACATGCAAATATAATTTTTGGAAGTGATGAGGGTGGTAATAGATCTACTCCTGGTAATATTACATTTACAGATGCAAAGATTCTTTTTTTACCAGTGAAATCTCTTTTTGGAGTATTTGCCTGGATAACTTCTCCTTTAGTTTTAACAAGATTTAAAGAAGATTTAAAAATTTTGGGTACAAATGAATTTTGCGATTTTAATTATGAAAAAGATAAAGTTATTAAAGATAATAAATTTCTAACTATTAAAGATAACTCTTTATCAAAAAATTCAAAAATAACATTAGAGGATTTTACATTTGAAACAGATAATACTGAAGGTTTAAATAATTTATTAAATTTAATAAGTAGTATCTTCAGTGAAGATGAATTTAAAGAAAAATTTAAAAAAGATGTTGTAGTTGTAAATGATGAAGTTTTCAAATATTTTATAGAAAATTCTTTAGAATTTTTACCAAGAATTAGAATAGGGGAAGGAGAAACAGCATCTGGAAAAGGTGGAAATATATGGTATGAAGAAAATATTCCTTCTTATACTATATTTTATTCACTTGTAATGTATAATAACAAAGAAGTAAAAATAAATGATGAAATTATTAAAACATGTAATTTAATTAATTCTTATATTAATAGTGGTTATTTACAACTTGGTGGTAATCAAACTATTGGAAGAGGAATTTTAAAATATAAGGTTTTTTAGGAGGTAAATATGTCAGATAAAACTGAATTAAAAACCAAGAGTGATTTATTCAAAGAAGCATATAAATGTGTAAAAGAGATAGATGAAAATATAAAAAAAGAATACCTATCTTTTGTTAAAAAATTTCCGGTTTTAATAGCGAAAAATGGTTTAATTTCTACACTTTTATTTATTGCTAAAAAGCGTGAAAATAATAATGCTTATACCAAAATAGGTTTACAAATATCAAAATATTTATCAAATAATGAAAGTGATTTGAATGTTCTGATTGATAGATTAATTAATGAATATAACACTACAGAAATAATGTATTTAACTAAAAAATCTATAGATTTTACAAGTTGTTTGAAAGAAGTGGCTGAGGCATTATTGGAGGAGTAGTATGAATACAGAGATATTAAAAGAATTTTCTCAATCTATAGATAATTTATATTTATACTGGAACATATGTATAGTATATTATTATAAAATGTTTGAGGAATATGATATAAAAAAGAAAGAAATTGATAATATTAGAGATAAAGAAGAAAAATCAATAAAGATAAATGAATTCATTACTGAAATATCAGAAAGTTCAGAACAAATTATAAAAGAATATTTAAATGATTTAAGAGAAAAATATGTTATTAACCAAAAAATCTATGATAATTTTAAAATAGAAGATTTTAGTAATTTTTTAAAAAAATATACTAATAATATATTAGAAAACGACAATATTAATGATGTTTTAGTAAAATTAGAAAACTCACAAAAAAATATGATTAAATTATATGAGACTCAAAATTATAAATTTAAATGTCTAAAATTAACAACACTTGAGAGAGTAGTCATTGGAACTGGCAACCCCCACTTTTTTGAAGTTGGATTTTCATTACATCATCTCTTTGGCATACCTTATATTCCAGCAAGTGAATTAAAAGGTTTTACAAGATTTTATTATAAATTAGAAAAAAGTTTAAATGATAATTCTGAAGAAATATCATCAATTTTTGGCAATGAAAACAATAAAGGTTCAATAATATTTTTAGATGCTTTCTTAGCTGATATTAAAAATAATCCATTTGAATTAGATATTATGAACCCTCATTATGATGAATATTATAATGAAAAAGGGCAAAATCCTCCTGCTGATTATTTAAATCCTAAGCCCATTTTCTTTATTACTTTAAAAAAAGGTGTTTCTTTTAAAACTTATATTATAAGTAAAGATGAATTGTTGTTAAATAATGTTATTAATATAATGAAGAATAAATTTTCAAATATAGGTATTGGAGCAAAAACTTCAGTAGGATACGGAAGATTTAATTTAGAGGAGTGTAAGTGAATAAAATTCATAAAAATCTTTTTTTGAATTTTATAAATAAACTTTTTACTTTTTTTAAGAATTTATTTCCACAAACAAAATATGGTAAAAGAGAATTTAAAATTTTATTATTAGAAATTTATCTACCTGGTTTAATTCCAATAACTCTTGGAAGTTTAGGTTTTTTGTCTGGCGAAAGAACACTATTTTTAAAATTTCTTTATATAATACTTTTTATTTTATATATTTTAATCAATTTTTTAATTATAAGAAATAAAGTAATTAAAAAAGAAAAAATTAATGATATGCCTTTTTCTATACATGTTATACAAACTAAAGATAATGCAAAACTTAAACAATCTCAAGCAAAATTCTCCAATGATATACTTGCTTATTTAGAAGAAAGAAAACATCAATTATTTCTTTTTGAAAATATTTCACAGAGTTATCCAGGTTTAGATTTTTATACATTTAATAGAACTGAAATTAAAAATGATAAATCATTTTGGCGTGAATATTTTGAAGATTTATCAGAAGAATGGAAATATTTTATATCATTAATTTCTATTTCTGCATCACTTCATGCAGTAACTCATAATAGAAAATTTATTATCCATGTATTTCAAAATTGCCCTGTACTACTTTCATTCTATTTTGGTTATTTAATAGGAAATATTGACAATGATTTATATTTGTATAATTATGGAACTAAACCCAATAGTTTGGAAAAATATCATCCTGTAGTAGATTGTGTTAATACAGATCTTTCAGAATTTAGAAAAGTAGAAAAGGATTTGAATTCAGATGAAATTAAAAATTTTATAGAAAATAGTGGAAAAGGATCAATAAAAACTAATAATTTTACAATTTTGAAAAACTTAATTGATATATCAAAACCAATTGATTTGTTAATTCACTTTCATTATAAAGAAGGAAAGGTTTTAGAACCTTTAGAAAATCAAATTATTATTCATAAAATGGTTAAGATAGATGAAAAAATTGATCCTCATGTTATTGGTGAATTATATAAGATAATATCACATATTTCATCATCTGCAAAAAATGAATTAAATATATATTTTAATACTTCAAATTCAATAGCCACTTCTATTGGTTTTGCTTTTGCTGGCTTAACTCAACCATGCAATATATATTTCTGTCAAAAAGTTTCGCAAGGCATTGGCTTTATTAAATTTTCTTTAAAAGAATTGTATGAAATATCAAAAATAATATGATTGTATAATTTTGCACTTTGAAAATTAATTATTAAATTAATTAGAAGTTTTCAAATCTTTATTGATCCGAAAAAACCACCGGCATCTAATCTTATATTTTTATATATGGGGTTAGAATCAGTGACTTGATTAAAAAAGGATTGAGACTTTTATTTATCCATTTTATCCAATAATCTCTGTTTTTGTTAGAATAAGTGACTTGATTAAAAAAGGATTGAGACATAATTTTTCTCAAACCTATATGATTCCGCTATCCTAGTTAGAATCAGTGACTTGATTAAAAAAGGATTGAGACCTTGTTTCTCTTTATGCCTAGCTGTAGTATCCTTATCTGTTAGAATAAGTGACTTGATTAAAAAAGGATTGAGACTCTTGAATCTCACTTCAAGAGTGTGATTCTCTTTCACTTGTTAGAATAAGTGACTTGATTAAAAAAGGATTGAGACAGTTTCAGTGGCTTCCTTTTCTATCCGACTTTTCTACCATTAGAATCAGTGACTTGATTAAAAAAGGATTGAGACTAATCTCCTACCCCTTGTTGCAAGTAGCTTGAGGGAGTTAGAATCAGTGACTTGATTAAAAAAGGATTGAGACTCTTTTTTTAGCTTTTCTTAAAGAAATTATCATCATTGTTAGAATCAGTGACTTGATTAAAAAAGAATTGAGACAGAATTTCTAACTCTACAGTTCTTTTTGTTGGTGAGAAAAGTTAGAATCAGTGACTTGATTAAAAAAGGATTGAGACTCGCGGCTTGGCAATCTTTAATTCTACCAGCAGTACGTTAGAATCAGTGACTTGATTAAAAAAGGATTGAGACACTTTTCCGTAATATTGAACAAAGTTTAGTACTTTTAGTTAGAATCAGTGACTTGATTAAAAAAGGATTGAGACTTTCTCCTCCTTTCGCACCTTGACATTTTCCTAGAAGTTGTTAGAATCAGTGACTTGATTAAAAAAGGATTGAGACATAGCAAAGAGCCAGGAGAAGTAGATATTCTAACTAAGTTAGAATCAGTGACTTGATTAAAAAAGGATTGAGACATTTGTCTACCCAGTACCAACCTCTTTCTTTGAATACTGTTAGAATCAGTGACTTGATTAAAAAAGGATTGAGACACATCGGGTTTAGCCCTCTTTAAACCATTAGGAGAAGCAAGTTAGAATCAGTGACTTGATTAAAAAAGGATTGAGACTTTTCTTATAATAGAGCAGTGAGCCAATTTCTGGCGATATGTTAGAATAAGTGACTTGATTAAAAAAGGATTGAGACCTTTAACTTGGTCGCCCAAACGGGCGACTTTCACAAAGTTAGAATAAGTGACTTGATTAAAAAAGGATTGAGACTTTTAGTCCTAGTAAATTTTTCTTTATCCACGTTAATGGTTAGAATAAGTGACTTGATTAAAAAAGGATTGAGACACTCCCCCCATAACCTTCTATGATAACTCTTTCCTCAGTTAGAATAAGTGACTTGATTAAAAAAGGATTGAGACACTATAAGAATAAAGCCCAGAACAAAAACTACTGCAGGTTAGAATAAGTGACTTGATTAAAAAAGGATTGAGACTTAATAACAAATCAAACAATCCATCGAGAGTTCTGCTAAGTTAGAATAAGAGACTTGATTAAAAAAGGATTGAGACAAATTCCCTCTGGGGTAGTTGGAAGGGCAGCTTTAATGTTAGAATAAGTGACTTGATTAAAAAAGGATTGAGACCCCCTATGGCACACCCTACGAGGATGTACCAGATAAGTAAGTTAGAACAGTGACTTGATTAAAAAAGGATTGAGACGAATAATAAGCTACCTGAATAAGTAAGGCACTTCTTCGTTAGAATAAGTGACTTGATTAAAAAAGGATTGCTTTTTTTATAGATACCCTTTAGAGGAAATTAAATTAGAAAGTTTAGAATTAATGACTTTTTCTAAAAATTAAAGTTATATAATACTCACAAGGAAGAGAGAGAGAGCCTTAAATTTTATAATACTTTGCCTATTGGCGAATTTTTATTTCAGTAATGTTAAAAATAAAAAAAAGTTTATGGTCATCTGATATAAAGGTAAACTTTAAAAATAAATTTTTCCCCTTATCCCAGCCGTGTGGTATATGTAGATATAAAAAATATTCAGTTGAAAGACTTTTCTATAAGAAAATTGATTTGTCCTTTTTGCACTACTCATTGTGATAGAGATGAAAATTACAGGAACATTTTAATTAATGAAGATTTAAGAATAGTTGGGATGGAATTTCACGAATTTATTCTTATGGTGAATACTTTGATGGATTAATATAGAGAAATCTACTTTAAAGGTTATCAGACATTAAAACAGAAAACTATTCATTTAAATTAGAAGAGGTTCATGATAGGTTAAGTAACCATTTATAAGTGGGTGTAACTTCTATATCTATTTCATCAAATTTAAATTTTTCCTCATCATCGTAAGTCAATATTATGCCTCTTTTTGTTCCTAAAAATTTGCATGCCTCAACTAATCCCTTTACTTCTCTTTCTCTATTTAATTCATTCAATTCATATGATACTTGAATAGCATTAAACTCATTATCTTTTTTGACAATAAAATCACATTCTCCTCTTTCATCAAAATAATATATCTCATACCCTCTTCTTTTTAATTCAATAAAAACAATATTTTCCAATCTTTTTCCAAAGTTAGGTGAAATTGTGTCCTTTGCAAGTCCAACATCAACGAGATATAATTTTGCTGGATTTCTTGTTCTTTTATATATTGATTCTGAAAACTTTCTTACTTCAAAAATTAGCATACTTTCAAGGAAGTATCTGTGATACTCAAAAAGTGAATCTTTAGAAAAAGGTAATTTATCTTTATACTGTTTATAAAGTGCTGTTAAAGAGAGTTTAGTAGAATAGGAGGAAAATAATTGGTCAAAAAGCACATTTAATAGAGGTATATTTGATATTTCATATTTTTCAACAAGGTCTTTAAAAAACATTGCATTCAAATATTCTTTGAGGATCTTTTTCTTTTCAAATTCTGTTTTAGCAAGTATAATCTCAGGAAATCCTCCCCATATGAGGAAATTTAAGAAATTTCGTTTTATAAGAGATTTGTAATTTGTTGTAACTACAGATTTATTAATCTCTATATCTAACGCCTTTAAGGATTCTTTAAAAGAAAATGGTAAAACTTCAATATTCCATGATCTTCCTCTTAAAACTGTTGATATTTGAGATGGCATTAATTTTGAAGATGAACCACTTACATAAATTTGGGCATTTTCATGTTCAACCATTCTTCTTGCAAATTTTTCGAAACCAGGTACATTTTGTATTTCATCAAAAAGAAAGAAAATTTTTTTCTCTGCAAGTTCTGGCTTTAATTCAAGTACTGCACCTTTGAGTTTTTCAAAATCTTCAAGATGAAAATTTACCATGCGATCGTCTTCAAAATCAATATAGATTGCTCTATCACAATTTTTTAAAAATTGGTCATATAGTATAAATGTTTTACCGCTCCTCCTTACTCCATAAAGGATTACAACTTTTCCTTCCAATGTAGGGAATAAAATGTTATCTCTTTCAATGATTTTAACTTGATTTTTTTTTATATATTCTTCGTTAGAAAGAATAACTTCCTTTAGTGTTTCTATTCTCATTTATTCCTCCTACAAGGATAATGTATAATAATTTTGTCCTTTTGTCAAGGATAAATTAAATAATTTTTATCCTTTTAATAAGGACAAATTAAAAATTTGTCTAATAGAAGTATTTCCAATTTATTGAAGAGATGAAAATAAAATAGGAGAGATCTTTCAAGTTTATTGGAGAGATGAAAGTAAAATAAATGAGATCTTTAAAGTTTATTGAAAAGATGAAAATAAAATTATTAAAATTTATTTTTAATTAAATTCATATTATGGTAAATACAAAAAATTTAAGAACCAAAAATGTTTATATAAGAATTAAGAATGGTGACTCAGAAAATTTGTGAATTTACATCTATGGAAAGTGACAATATGAATGAATATTTATTCACATACCTAAAATATAAGTCCAATTTGTATAAAGAAGTTACACACATCAATGAGTGGCAGTTAATTGAATTTTATAAAAAAATAATAAAAATTCTTTTAAATTTAGATAATTTATATATTTCTTTATTACTATTGACTTTTAAAAAGATAAAAATATAATTATTTTTAAATATCATATATCTAAAAAAATTATCAATTAGATTAGATCTGTTGGAAAGACGTTAATTCTTTGAGATTTTAATAAAAATTTGACAATCGGAAAGAACCTTGAAAATTAGTAAATATTTTTATGGTTAAATTCTAAAATAGGATATTAAAATTAGATATTGTAATCTAATAAAAATTTAGAAAATTAAATATTTTTCAAATATCTGAAAATTTTCAGATTAAATTTTATTTTAAGAAATTTTAATCTAATATTGACACAAAAATTTTAACACTATCATAAATTTTATTATAATTAAATTTATGAAGATGAAATTTAAAATACCTGGGATGCTTTATATTCTAATTTCTTATATTCCATGGATAGTTTATTGGGTCATATGTGGTTCTGGGAAAATTTTAGGTTTAATTTTACCAATAATGATATCTCTAATGATTCTAACTCCACAGATAAAAAATAAAAATTATAATTTAATGGATATTTTCACATTCATTTATTTTATAATTGCAAATGTTGGCAAATTTATCTTTAATCAAAACATATTTATAGAAAAAAGTGGTTTTTTAGGATATTTAGTTCTATTTATTATGGCTCTATATTCGATATTGATAAATAATCCATTTACATTCCAAGTTTCAAAAAGAGATTATCCTGAAACATACTGGAAAGATAAAACATTTTTTATTGTTAATAAAATAATAACATTTGTTTGGCTTTCCATATTTTTTATCAATTCTTTAATCTATCTATTTTTAAATTTTCCAATAAATACAATATTAACGAATATTTTTATATCTTTTGGAATTATATTTTCAATTATCTACCCAATTTTAGGTCCAGCATATTTTGTTTCAAAGGAATATTCAAAAGAATATAAAAAATATGATTTTAAAATTAAAATTGATAAAGATAGAGTCAAAGGTGAAGATGAGTATGATGTTATAGTTGTTGGTTCTGGAATAGGTGGTCTTACTACCGCTTCTCTTTTATCAAAAAGAGGATATAAAGTTTTGGTTTTAGAAAAACATTATAAAGTTGGTGGATTTTGTTCATCTTTTGGAAGAAAAGGTTTCATATTCAATTCAGGAGTTGAAGATGTAAGTGGTTTATGGGAGAAAGGTCCAATTAAATATTTACTTAAAGAACTTGAATTAAATAAAGATGAACTTTTTGTAAAAAATATAACAAGATATATTTATAAAGGAAAAATTTATGAAGCAAAAGATTTAGAAAGTTTTATAAATATTTTAATAAATGAATATCCAGATGAAAAAGATAATATTAAAAATTTCTTTTTAGATGCAAAACTTGCATATGAGGAGTGTTATAAAGATTCTGAATATTTTGGAACACCTCTTCCTGCAGAATTAATATTAAAAGTTTTCGGTGCTAAAAAACTTGTTGACTATCCAAAAGAACACCCTCATTTTTATGATTGGATGAATAAATCATTTAAACAAAAATTAGATGAATATTTTAAAAATGAAGATTTAAAAAAACTTTTATCAGGTTTAATTGGATATCTTGGAACAGAAATAGATAAAACCTATGCAAGTAGTGCTCTAACAGCATGTGTATCATATTACCTTTATGGAGGTTACTATCCAAAAAAAGGCGCACAAAATTTTGCAAATAGTTTAAAAGAGATCATAGAAAAATATGGTGGAAAAGTTTTAGTAAATTATCCTGTAGATGAGATATTAGTAGAAAATGGATTTGTAAGAGGAGTTAATGCTAAAGGAAAAATTTTTAAAAGCAACATTGTTGTTTCAAATGTTAACGCAAAAACAACATTTTTAAAATTGATAAATGAAAAAAATTTAGATAAAGATTTTATTGAATATATAAAAGGGCTTAAAATGTCTCCATCTTGTTTTATGTCATTTTTAGGAGTTGATTTAGATTTAAGTGAATATCCAACTTTAATAAAAGATTTAGATCAAGGAATAGATATTGTTATAAACTCAAATGCTGATAGAAGTTTATCTTTACCAAATAAATCAAGTGTTACTCTAATCACTTATGCAAATTATTATGATTTTGCAAATAAAAGTAGGGATGAATATTTAAAATTAAAAAATGAATATTTAGAAAAATCTATAGAAAAAGCAAATAATATAATAAATGGAATAAAAGAAAAAATTTTAGTTAAAGATGCAGCAACACCATTAACTTTTGAAAGATACACTGATATGCCTGAAGGAGCAATATATTCAATTGATCAATCAATGGGAATTAAAAGACCATATTTCAAAACTTCAGTTAAAGGACTTTATCTTGCTTCAGCCTCAACATTTCCAGGTGGTGGAATTGAGGGAGTTGTTATATCTGGTATGATTTGCGCTAATGATATATCAGGTTGGAATGTAAAATTTAAATAATTCAAATTTTAATCTATCCTTCTGAAAAGAGGAAATTTAAATATTAAAAAGTTTCAATAATTATTATTTGAGTGAGAATTATTAAACTTTTATTAAACTTTCAACAGATTGTTATGCACAGATATATAATTTTTATCCTTCTAAGAAGGACAAATTAAATAATTTTTGTCGTTCTAAGAAGGACAAACTATAAATTTGTCTAAGAGGCCTTTCTAATTTATTAGAAAGATGAAAGTAAAATAGGAGAGATAAAAATATAAAAAAAGAGATCATTAAAGTTTATAGAAAAGATGAAAGTAAAATAAATGAGTACTTTTCAGTTTATTGTAAAGATAAAAGTAAAATAGGAAAAATGAATGTAAAATGGTAAAGATCTTTAAAGTTTATTGAAAAAATAAAAGTAAAATTATTAAAAATTTATTTTTAATTAAATTCATATTCTTTTATTATTAATAATCTATTATTCTATAAGGTCTATAAAAACTATTTAAAAGGGTTTGAAAATCTGATATTCTTTGATGATATAGTTTCAATTCATATTTGAAATTAAATTCATTCTTTTTAATAAATCACTACAATTTTCAAATTCATAAAAACATAAACTTTTATGTATTTTTTATAAAATTATAGGTTTCTGTTTTTTTTAAGCAATTAAGATTTATCTCTAATTAACTTCTTCTCATTAATTCTTCTTTCAATAAATCGATTGAATTTTTGAGGTCCATTATGGCGTCTTTGAGTTTTTCTATTCTACCATTGGTTCTCAAGAGAAGGAATGAGGCAACTACTATTGGAAATCCAACCTGTGAGATATATTGGATGAGTTTATCAATATTTATCTCCAATTAAATGTTCACCTCCTAAAAATATGCGAAAAATGTACCTGGTACATTCTTTGCATTTTTTGATAAAAAAATCTGACCTGCCGAGATTATCAGGGGTTTCCCTAAATTTTTATTCCCTTAATCTCGCACAGGTCAGAATTAATTATCTTCTAATTACCCTATGGTATTAAATCTGTTCTTGTGGTTTCAACTACTCCACCATCAACAAGGGAAGTGAGTTCACCATATCTTGTTAAGAAGATATTTTGATTTATCACCCAGTTAGCAAAGTTCTGGATATCCTGTGTGGTTAGAGTAGTTTTTGG